>Ga0316204_10000361_pt1 | contig 178017 bp, 159 predicted proteins | sample 6monrhotite_MG_2_FD_205661 | JGI IMG/M metagenome (GOLD analysis project Ga0316204, IMG submission 205661) | Microbial mat bacterial communities from mineral coupon in-situ incubated in ocean water Damariscotta River, Maine, United States -... | ecosystem: Environmental > Aquatic > Marine >... | reverse complement strand
TTTTGCTTTAGCTACTTGAAACACAGGATCTACATTTTTTGCTTTAGCTACTTGAAACACAGGATCTACATTTTTTGCTTTAGCTACCTGAAACACAGGATCTACATTTTTTGCTTTCGAAAAGTACTTTACGCCACCCCCTTCCGCAAAACAATAAGCGAAAAAACTGAGTAGTATAAAAAAAACAAATCTATTATTAGTATTTAACATTTTGGTACCTCTTTTAGTCATTAGTCAATCAACCCTACGCAGTCCACATAGGGGCTAGTTACTGAGTGTAAAGCATCTATCTTGTTCGAATACTCTCTACCGCTAGTTCGACACTACCATATAAATAACCATACATATAACGAACAACTCATATCTAAAACAAATAGTTCAGATTAAAAAATATAAAATACTAGACTAAAGATCTCACATTATCGACACTAAGCGTGAGGTATGTAGATTTATTCCATTTTTTATTTAGTAGTTCAGGAATTGCATTCTGATCAACAGGTTCACTAAATAAAAACCCTTGAGTAATACGAGCTTTATTCTGCCATAAACGATCACATTGCTCTATAGTCTCAACACCTTCTATAACAACTTCTAGTTCTAAACTATTAGCGATATCAATAATAGCTCTAACAATATTTGCATCCTTAGAACAACTTTGAATATTTTTGATGAATGTTTTATCCACTTTTAGGGTATCAAGCGGGAGCTCTTTAAGTTGAGCCATTGATGAGTAGCCTGTGCCGAAATCATCCAAAGCAAGGCGAATTCCTAAGTTCTTTAATTTTTGCATTTGTTCAATTGTTTTTTCTAGCTCCTGTACACAAACACTTTCCGTTAACTCAAATTCAAGATGCCGACCTTCAAGACCTATGTTTTCCATCAATACTTTAATGTCTGAAATCAAATTATTGTTTAAAAACTGAGGGGCAGATAAATTAATGCTCATTCGACCACGCATAATACCTAAATCAATCCATTGTTTAGTCTGTATCATTGCTTTACGCAGTAATTGGTTTCCAAGTGAAGTGATCAATCCCGTTTCTTCAGCTAACGGAATAAATTCATCCGGGTCAACGTTCCCGTAGTTTGGATGCTCCCACCTCGCAAGTGCCTCCATCCCACAAACTCGACCAGTTCGCATATCTATTTTTGGTTGATACAATAAATTAATTTGCTCTTCATCTACGGCTTTACGTAATGCATTCTCCATCGATAATTTTTTTCTCGCCTGTTTATTGAGTTCGACAGAATAAAAGTGATATGAATTAAGCACGTCTTTCTTGGCTTCATACATCGCCGCGTCTGCATTTCTTAATAAGACTTCAACGGATTTACCATCATCAGGGGACAATGTTATACCGACAGAATAATTAAGGTTTAGTTTTTGCGCGCTAATAAAAACTGGATCATTCAGTTCCTTTAATAAAAGTTCAGCGAAAGAAGCAACCTCGATCGATGAGTGAATATTATCTCGGATAATAACAAATTCATCACCGCCTATTCGGGCGATGGTGTCGGCTTCATTGGTACAGGAACTTAACCGGTTAGCAACTTCTGAAATAAGTGAGTCTCCAACATTATGCCCCAAAGAATCATTTACTCGCTTAAAATTATCGATATCAACCACAAACACCGCGAATCGCTCTTTACGAATTCGTGCTTTGTTGATGGTTTGATTTAATCTGTCATATAAACACGCGCGATTTGGCAGTCCGGTTAATGAATCGAAATTGGCAAGCCTTCTAAATTCTTCTTCTGTACGTTTATGAAAAGTGATATCAGAAAAAACGCCAACATAATATCTAACGTAACCTTTCTCATCCAAAATTGAATCAATGGTTAGTTTCTGTGGAAAGGGGTCGTCTCCTTTTTTCTCAGCCCAAACTTCACCTTGCCAATTGCCTTTTTCTAGTAAACTCATGCGAATTCGTTGGATAATATTAACAGGTTGTTCGGGAATATCAGGAAACCAAAGCTCTTCCCCCTTTTTCTCGGCAAAAGAAAAACCTGTCATACTTTCATAAGACGGATTACATTCAATTAATTGCCATTTATCATCTCTTATCCAAACGCCATCGGAAGTCGTTTTGAAGGCTTGCCCTAAGCGTTCTATTTCTTCATCCTTCTCTTGAATTGCCGAAACATCTCGCTGAGTACCGGACATTCGAATAGGCAAATTATTTTCATCTCGCTCGACTACTTTTCCGCGATCTTGTATCCAACGCCAACCAAGCTTTTCATCTCTAATTCTATAAGTTGCGTCAAAAAACTCCGATTTTCCACTTAAGTGTAACTGAAGCTCTCTTTTTACTCGATCAATATCGTGTTTATGAATATAGCCTACGAACTCCTTTAAATCTCTTGAAAGCTGAGTACTATGAATCGAAATTTTTTTATCTTCATCTGAACGAAGCACTTCGTGAGAAACTAAATTCCAATCCCAAATTTCATTACCACCGCCCCATAAACTCAGTCGAAGTCTTTTTTCGCTTTCTTCAGCTGTTCTTTGTGTTAGTAAGTCTGCTTGACGACGCTTCCAATATAAATAGAAAAAACTTGCCAATATTGTACTAACAATTAAGAAATAAAATAGTTTTGCTATGTTAGTTAACCAATAAGGTGGGTGTATTATAATTTTTTTTCTTTCGACTATATCATTCCACTCTGAATTAATGTCCCGCACCTGTAACTCAAAGATATATTCTCCTGGGTCGATATTTGTATAGGTGGCTCTCCGGGAACCTGATACTGCTGTAATCCATCGAGTATCCAATCCTAAAAACCTATATCTAAATTCAATGTCTGTTGGTTTAGAGTATTGAGGACTTGTATACTCGAATGAGAAAGGTGTCTGGTGGAATTGAAGGTGTATTTCTTTTGGAACCAACGAAGAGTGATCAGCAGTCGTTTCTTTAATACTAGAAAATTTGACAGCTTTATTTGCTACTAACAAACTCACTATATTAGGTCTATAAAGTTGGAAGGAACTTTCGACTACGCTAGGATAAAATCGACTAAAACCATTCATACCACCAAAATAAATATATCCATTTTTAGCTAATAAACCAGGATGATTAAACTCATCGCCCTGTAATCCATCGGCAGCACGAAACCTAGTCATTTCCAATGATTCTGCGTCTATGGACACCATTCCTGCATTTGACGTCACCCAAATTTTCTTAGATGCTTTATGCGAAATTATCGAATACACTGTATTATTTGGCAAACCTTCCTCTTCATCAAGGCTAATAACTTTTCCACTTTTAGTAAAAATCTTTATACCTTCGAACCATGTAGCTGCCCATAACCTTCCTTTCCAATCATAGGTTAAATTTTGTATGCTCATATCATCTGAATTCGGCACTACTTCCGTTACAGTTGAATCACCGGACATATCCACCTTAATGATGCCGTTACCTAAAGTAGCTACTAAGAATTTATCCTCGGAAATATTTAAGAGTGCTTTAGGATAATCTATTTCTAGAGCATACTCTGGTTGCACTTCTAGGTGCTCATTCCCTCCTAACTTAAATGCTTTCAAACCACTAGTTCGAAACAAAACCCATATTCTTCCTCTTAGATCAGACACAATTTGTCTTACTGCTTCTCCGTTAGCAATATGAGAACCTTTTTCATCCACAACCTCTTCAACTTTGCCCAACTCTATGAAGTATTTGAATAAGCCTCTAGATGTGCCTAACAACAGCGTATTATCATTGACCTGATATATGGTTGAAATTGAGCCCACAAAATCTCTCTGGTTTGTTGGAAGCAAATAATGTTTAAACTCCCGTAACTCCGGTAAAAATTTTGACAATGTTCCTGACTCTGTGCCAATCCAAATATCGCCGCCACTATTTTCATGCATTGCGAACACTACAGGTTTTGTTAAACCCAATTTCATATTCTTATTAACTCCATACGATTCGAACTGTCTACTTGAGGGGTGATGAAAAGCAACACCTCCCCCCGAAGTCGCTATCCAAACAGTCTTGTCACTTCCCTGAAATATTTTTGTTATTTTTTTTGATCTTAATGAATTCCCCGTCTCTTCTGCACTAATTAGACGCTGTTTACTGTTAAGTACGTCGCTAACTAAAATTCCTTCTTCAGTTCCAAACCAAATTCGACCTTTTTCGTCTTCATGGATCGTTCGAACATGTTTGCTGGGAAGATCTATATCGTATTGAGATAAACTATGACTATCTCTATGTAAAAAATGTACACCACTCCCCCAAGTTGCTACCAAAATTCGACCATATGAATCTTGTGAAATATCGATTATACTGCTCTTGGACAAGTCAATTTTATCGGCAATATCATTGTTTGTTGCTATCGAATAATGCACAGGTAGGAACTCTTCTGAAGTTTGGTCAAATAAGTAGAGTCCTTTACCAAGACTGCCTACCCACAACTGCTTGTGATCGTCTTCAAAAATACTTCTAACTCTCCCATGTGAATAATTTTTAAAATTCAGGGATTTTGGGTCTAAGCGACTTAAACCTCTCGCTGAACCTACCCAAATTATTCCTTCTGAAGACTGATAAAGAGCTCTAATTTGATTAGACTCCAATCTCATATCGATTCTTTTAAAATTATCAAATTCTTTTTGATATAAATTTAATCCGTTTTCAGTTCCAAACCAAAGCCGGTCATCTCTATCAACTAATATGTTTCGAACTATATTACTAGACAAAGAGTTCTCGTTTAGTCGACTATGCCGATAATTAACAAACTTAACTCCATCGTATTTTTGTAATCCATCTTCCGTTGCGAACCACATAAACCCATCACTATCTTGAGCGATATCATAAACAACACTAGAAACCATTCCCTGAGCTTTATCAAGCGAATGAAGTTGAAAAACAGGCTCGGCATTTAAAGAATTGAAACAAAAGGAGAGAACAACAAACACATACACTTGCCTCCAAAAGGACAAAACCCAATTCTGGTGGCAAAACATACGTTTAATAAGTGTCATGATTAAAGTTTAATTATTATTTTATGAAGAATGTTCTCATTAAAGTTAAAACAGGTAGAAATGCTTCAAACTATCCTATATATAACGCAATTTGAGATATAGCTCTAAGCTAATACTTCTTTAGGCTCAATGAGTTAACCTAGCTACCAGTCTAACATAAAACTATCGTTATCATAGAAGTATTGTATTAGACTAAATTTTGATGATGCCTAATAATACTGTCACTATTAGCAAATATTATTACAGTGGTATTAAAATGAAGAAAATAACGATTTTTGGTCGACCAGGGTGTGGTTTTTGCACTCGCGCGAAAGAGTTATGTGCGATTAAGGGGTATGATTTCAAATACATTGATATTTGGGCTGAGGGCATCAGTCAGGCGGATCTTGAAAAGACCGTTGGAAAACCCGTTTCCACCGTCCCACAGATTTTTCACGGCAACGAACATATTGGTGGATACACTGATTTCGAAGCATATACTAAAGTATTAGCCTAACGCTTATCGAATTCCTTTAATAAGCTCGCATCATCTAACAATATTAAGGATAATAGCGCCTTTAAATCCCTAGGATTGTCGGTTTTTACATGGAAACCGGCAACTCAAATTGAAGATAAGGTATTATTTCGTGAAAGCAGTAGTGGAATCTTGGCTAAACGATGCGATCTCTCAACTTAAAGAGCAAGAGATCATTCCAGCCGATTTTGAGACACAGGTCAAATTAACTCACACCAAAGATAAAGCGCATGGTGATTTTGCCTCTAATATTGCGTTAATGTTAGCGAAACCCGCGAAAAAAGCGCCGAGACAAGTTGCAGAACTGATTGTTGATCTGCTCGGCGAGCATTCAGAAATTGATAAATTAGAAATCGCAGGTCCCGGTTTTATTAATTTTTTTCTTAGCCAGGCGGCTAGTTCGCAAATTATCCCAACTATTCTAGAACAACAAGATAAATACGGACACAGTCAAACAGGTCAAAATCAAAAAGTCCAAGTTGAATTTGTTTCCGCGAATCCCACAGGTCCCTTGCATATAGGTCATGGGCGTGGAGCAGTCGTTGGTGATTGTATATCGCGATTACTCGAAGCAACGGGTTGGAGTGTTACTCGCGAGTTTTATTACAACGACGCTGGACAGCAGATCAATAACCTTGCGAAATCAGTTCAAGCGCGTAGCAAAAATATTAAACCTGGAGACGACCAGTGGCAGGACGATTGGTATCAGGGACTTTATATTAAAGACGTCGCTTCCGATTATATGGAAGGAAAAACGGTCGATTCTACCGATAAGCATGTAACCGCCAAAGCGGATGTCGAAGATTTAGAAGCGATCAAAGAATTTGCCGTTGCTTACTTACGCCGTGAGCAAGATCTCGATTTGAAAGCCTTTGATGTTGGTTTTGATGTATATTTTCTTGAATCATCTCTGTATGAAAACGGTGATATTGAAAAAACCGTCGACACATTGATAAAAGCAGGTCACACCTACGAAAAAGACGGTGCTCTGTGGCTGAAAACCTCTGATTATGGCGATGATAAAGATCGGGTTATGCGTAAATCTGAGGGTGGGTATACCTATTTTTTACCGGACATAGCTTACCATGTGAATAAGTGGCAGCGAGGTTTCAAGCGAGTAGTCAACGAATTTGGAGCAGATCATCACAGTACGGTTAATCGTGTAAGAGCAGGTTTGCAGGCGCTTGACTTAAGTATTCCTAAAGACTGGCCAGAAGTTGTGCTCCATCAGATGGTCACAGTTATGCGTGGAGACGTAGAAGTCAAAATATCCAAGCGAGCAGGTAGTTATATTACTTTACGAGATATTATTGATGAAGTTGGCAGAGATGCTACTCGTTATTTTCTCGCAGCAAGACGCTCAAACTCGCAAATGACTTTTGATATCGAACTAGCAAAATCAAAAACCGTCGATAATCCCGTTTATTATGTCCAATACGCTCACGCCCGAATTTGTTCGGCTTTTAGAAAGTTAAAAGAAGTTGGACAATCGTTCGATCAAATCAACGGATTAAATAATTTATCCGTGTTAACGCTTGAACCTGAACTTGGTTTGATGGATAAGATCAACCAATATCCCGGATTAATTGAAATCGCCGCAAAAAATAGTGAGCCCCATGTGATTGCTCACTATTTAAGAGAGTTAGCCTCAGAACTACACGGATATTACCAAGCAGGAACGGATGAAGTCGATCATCGATGGATAGTCGATAATCAAAATCTTTGCGACGCAAGAATGTGTTTAATTAAGGCAGTTAAGCAAGTTCTTGTTAATGGTCTTGATATGCTTGGTGTCAACGCACCAGAAAAAATGTAGCAGTATTTGGACGCAAAATTATGGCTAAAGATTACGCAAAAGATAAAAAGAAAAAAAAGAGAGCGGGAGCTAGCCGGGGAAAAAACAAATCTTCTATTTCAAAACCTTTAATAGTGACTACTTTTATTTTATTCAGTGGTTTGGCTGCATTGTTAGTCTATTTAAAATGGTATCAGCCAGAAAAAAACAGCACTAAAAATGACACTGTCAAACAAGTCGAAACTGTTAGCACAATTAAAACTAAGCCAAAGACAAACCCAAAACAACCAGATGAAGAGGTTCCTTTTTATCGTACTCACGAAGAAATGATCAATAAGACCGTTGAAATTCCGATCGAAGATCTAAAATTGCCCGACGATGAAAATAAATACCAATACTTAATGCCATGCGGCTCGTTTAGAGATAGTCAACGTGCAGAAGAACTAAAAGCACAAATCGCCTTCATTGGTTATGAGTCAAAAATTAATCAGGTGCAAGTCGAATCAGGTTTGTGGCATCGAGTCGAGCTCGGTCCTTTTAAAAGTAAACGAAAAACAGAATCTATCCGCCATCGATTGCAAGATAATGGGTTTGAAAATTGTAAAATTTGGCGAAAAAAAATCAAATAAGTTAACTTACTTTTTATGCCTAACCCAAATCCATTAACACTTGTTTAGCTATTTCGATATCGTCTTGATCCGTTTGCCAATTACTTAATGCAGCTCGAATAATTTTATTACCATTCCAAACCCCCGGACTTAAATAGATTCGCCCATCTCGATTAATGGCATTTAATCGGTTATTCGTTAGTTGATCGGCATCTTTTTGACTTAGACCATCACAATTTGGTCTAAATAAAACCACATTCATTTGGCATGGATGAACTAATTCATAATCTTCGGATTGATTGAGCCAATACGCCAATTGTTTAGATAATTCGATATTGGACTTGACCCAGTTTTTTATTCCTTGCTTTCCATAAGCTAATAAAGAAAGCCAAACAGGAAATGCCCTGAAGCGTCTTGAATTTTCAATACCTAATGACATAAAATCTGGTTCATTTGTTGTGTTCACGAGATAAGGTGCTGGCACATCAAAACTCTGTTCGAGCAATTTTAAATGGCGGGTTAAAAACACGCCACAATCGTAAGGAACATTTAACCATTTATGACAATCGACGGTAATTGAATCTGCTAGTTCGATCCCTTTCGTTTTTTTATCGCCATTAACCACTCGTTCAAAAAGTCCAAAAGCCGCGTCTACATGCAGCCATGCGTTGTGGATTTTACAAAGTTTTGTGATCGTTTCTAAGTCATCAAAATCAGTCGCCGTAACGGTACCGGAACTTGCGATAACCACTTTTGCTTTTGCATTACTTTGCTCTAATAGCTCTTGCAAGTGACCAACGTCAATCGCCTCAGAATTTTTCATCGCATTGATTTTTGTTATGTGTTGTTGTCCTAATCCTGCCATTCCCAAGCTTTTAACCATACTTGCATGTGGAGTGGTTGAAAATATCTCGATATCTAAACCATAGACGCCGACTTTAGCGACATCAATGCCTTGCTGATTACCTGCAAATTGCCGTGCCATACAAGCGCCCAAAAAATTACAACCCGTTGCACCGGTTGGCATCACGCCTTTAAAAATTTGAGGTAGATCGAATAATTCTAACAACCACTGTATGGCTTGATTTTCGATTAGTGATGCAATTGAATCGCCGCCTTTGGCAACGTTTTGATCGAATATAGAAACCAACCAATCCGCCATTGTCGCTATAGGTGTCGCACCGCCGGTAACAAACCCCCAATATCGTGATCCACGCGCTGCCGATAATTGTGGAATGATATCTGCTTCAAGTTGCTTGACGCATTCTTGTAGATCCAAGCCACTATTTGATAGGTTCTGAGGTTTTATGGACGCATCTAATTTAGCGACTTTTTCATCTTCTAACCTATCCATAAATTTCTGGCTAAGAGATTGAAAAATTTCGAAATATTGCTGTAATTTTTTCCAGTCATTCTTATGAGGTTGCATTGCCAACACCTTTAATATTGAAAATTAACAATTAGAAAATCAACCATTAATAAAAACGTGTTAACTATACCAGCGATCAATAAAGATTATAATGCTAAACTATTTTAAACTTTAGTTTATGACCAAAAGGTATTTGGGTAAAAGAGCCGTGCAACCGTTAAGTGATTCGTTTAAAATCTGCTTTTAGTAAACTAACATTCAACCTGAAGGTGTCACCGAATGAAAATAAAAATTGGGATCAATGGTTTCGGAAGAATGGGAAGACTTGGCTTACGAGCTGGATTTGATAATTCTGATTTTGAATTCGTGCAAATCAATGATCCGGCTAGCAACGCATCGACAATGGCTCACTTACTAAACTTCGATTCAGTCCATGGTATTTGGCAGTATCAAGCCACTAGTGAGGCATCTAATATCATTGTTAATGGTCATTCAATTCAATACAGTCAGAACAAAACAGTCGAAGAAACTGACTGGTCAAATTGTGATGTGGTGATCGAAGCTTCTGGAAAAATGAAAACAAAAAAATTGTTGCAGGCATACATAGAGCAGGGCGTCAAAAGAGTCGTCGTGACTTCGCCGATAAAGCAAGATAACATCCTCAATATAGTGATGGGAGTCAACCAGCACTTATTTGATCCGGATACTGATTTAATTGTTACTGCGGCTTCTTGCACGACTAATTGTTTAGCTCCTGCAGTTAAAGTGATTCATGAAAAGCTGGGGATCAAACATGGCTCGATGACCACTATTCATTCAATCACTAACACCCAGACTATATTGGACGCACCGCATAAAGATCTTCGCAGAGCTCGCTCTTGTGGTTCAAATTTGATCCCGACCACTACCGGTTCTGCAACAGCAATTACCCACATATTTCCAGAACTAAAGGGAAAATTAAACGGTCATGCGGTGCGTGTGCCTCTCGCTAATGCTTCTTTAACCGATTGTGTTTTTGAAGTTGAAAGAGTGACAACCACTGAAGAAGTCAATCAATTATTGAAGAATGCTTCAGAAAATGAATTACAAGATATTCTCGGGTTTGAAATGCGTCCATTAGTTTCTGTTGATTACAAAACCGATCCTCGTTCTAGCATTGTCGATGGTTTATCAACCATGGTAATCAATGGTACTCAAGTAAAACTTTATCTTTGGTATGACAATGAATGGGGTTACATTAATCGAACGATGGAGCTAGTTAAATTAGTTTCCGGAAAAAATACTTAGTAATGCCAAAGCTCGAAAATCTTTCACCTTCAGTTAAACAATACATCTTGATTACTGGTAATTATTGGGCGTTTACCCTAACCGATGGCGCGTTAAGAATGCTAGTGGTTTTGTATTTTTATCATTTAGGTTACAGTCCGTTTGAAATCGCGATGTTATTTTTGTTCTATGAGTTTTTTGGCGTGGTTACTAATTTACTAGGCGGCTGGTTCGGTGCCAGATTTGGTTTAAACAACACCATGAATATCGGTTTAAGCTTACAAATTATAGCGTTGATTATGCTACTCGTACCGTCTGCATGGCTAACCGTTAGCTGGGTTATGCTGGCGCAAGCATTATCTGGCATCGCCAAAGATCTCAATAAAATGAGTGCTAAAAGTGCCATTAAACTGTTAGTTCCTGAAGATAGCAAAGATCCTAAACTTTATCACTGGGTCGCTCTTTTAACTGGATCTAAGAATACCATGAAGGGCTTCGGATTTTTTCTAGGCGCTGTTTTATTAAATACCATTGGATTTAAACTAGCTGCTGCATCAATGACCGTTGTACTTTTTCTGGTACTAATTTTCAGTCAGTTTAATCTTGAAAAAAATTTAGGTAAAATCAAATCAAAGCCAAAGTTCTCTCACTTATTTTCAAAAAATCAAGCCATCAATTATTTATCAACAGCGCGCTTATTTTTGTTTGGCGCAAGAGATATTTGGTTTGTGGTAGCGCTTCCGGTTTATTTTTCAAGCCAGCTCGAATGGGATCATTGGCAGGTTGGCATTTTTATGGCGTGTTGGGTGATCGGATACGGCATTATACAATCTCAAGCTCCAAAAATCACTGGCAAAAATCCTCAAGGAAAAAGTGCGTTATGGTGGGTTGTTGGTTTAACTCTTTGCACAGCTCTTATTGCTCTTATGTTTAATTATTCTTCGAGCCAAATCGAACTAATATTGGTCATCGGTCTGATTATTTTCGGACTGATTTTCGCGATTAATTCATCTATTCACAGTTATCTAATTATTGATTATTCAAGCAAAGAGTCGGTATCGATGGACGTTGGCTTTTATTATATGGCGAATGCCATGGGACGACTGATAGGAACTATTTTGTCTGGATGGATCTATCAAGCTTATGGATTAACGGCTTGCCTTTGGGGATCTGTCATTTTTTTATTTTTGTCTGCGCTTTTTTCTATCGGTTTACCTAATTCAAAAATCCAAAATTAACGCTAATCGATCAAACTGAATAACCCGACTTTGTAAATCAAAAATCGTTTTCAATTTACAAAGTCGCTAAGTGCGCGCTATTAAGTCAACCTAGAGAAGGAACATTCGAATTACCTCAAAGAATCCATTATTTGACTAACTCCATTAGCGTAATCAGGGTCGGCTTTTCTAAATTGCTCAAGCATTCTTACTTGCACTGATTCAGGGGCTTGAATAAGTCCACCGGCTATATTAGTAGCAAGCTGAAATTTTTGTGACTCGTTCATTAGTCTATATAAATTACCCGCTTGCGAATAATGATCATCTTCTGAAATATCATAACGAGTTATCCAGGCATTTTCTAATATCGGCATTGCTGGCTCTGCTATAGAGGGCTGTGGCGTGGGTGCGCCAGCATTGATCTGATCATTGGGATAATAATTAACACTCGCTCCTTGAAGGTCATTATTGCCATGAGCAGGACAGATTCCCGCCATCGCTCCATCTCTTTGGTAATGATTAACAGGGCACTTTGCAGCGTTAACAGGTAATTGATTTGCATTGACTCCTACTCGATAACGATGCGCATCTTGATACGCCAATAAGCGCCCCTGCAGCATCTTGTCAGGCGACCCACCAATTCCAGGAACTAAATTACTCGGCGCAAAACATGCCTGCTCAGTTTCTGCAAAATAATTTTGTACGTTTCTGTTTAATTCAAGCTTACCTACTTTGATTAACGGGAAATCTTCGTGAGGCCATACTTTAGTCAAATCGAAAGGGTTAATCGCATAGTTTTTGGCTTGCTCCTCAGTCATAATCTGCACTTTTGCTGTCCAGCTTGGGTAGTTACCATTATCAATCGAATCAACTAAGTCTTGCTGAGCTCCAAATGGCGCTGCCAGCACTGCCTCTTCATTAGATAAGTTCCTGATCCCCTGATCAGATTTAAAATGCCACTTAAACCAGAAACGCTCGCCTTGATCGTTCCAAAAACTAAAAGTATGCGAGCCAAAACCGTGCATATGTCGGTAGCTTGCTGGAATTCCTCGATCTGACATTAATACTGTCATTTGATGTAATGATTGTGGGTGATTCGCCCAAAATTCGTACATGGCAGCGGGATCAGGTAAATTGGTACGAGGATTTTTTTTCTGAGAATGGACAAAATCAGGAAATTTTATCGCGTCACGTAAAAAGAATACGGGTGTATTGTTACCAACCACATCGTAATTTCCTTGTTTGGTGTAAAACTTAATCGCAAATCCTCTAGGATCGCGAGCGTAGTCGCTTGAATCTTGCCCACCTCCTACGGTGGAAAAACGGACAAAAACGTCTGTTTTATCACCAACATTTTGCAAAAAACTGGCTATTGTGTAGTTTTTTAATGACTCGTTCAATGTAAACGTGCCGTATGCGCCTGTACCTCTGGCATGTACCACTCTTTCAGGAATACGCTCCCTATTAAAATGGGCCAGTTTTTCAAAAGTATAGTGATTGTCAAAAGTTAGAGAACCGTGTGCCCCGACGCTGATACTATTGTCATCGTCTGCGACTGGTGAGCCGGTCGCTGTTGTTAAGATCGTTTTTTTCATAGTGGGTGCTCCGTTGGCTTATTAAATATTAATTGCTGTTTAGTTTCAGAAATTAAATTTTAGACAGAATCTTACGTTATTAGAAATCGATTGTTACTATCACAATAATAGACTCGAACTATCAACAGTTAGGATTTAGCTATGTCTTTCGTGGTATGTCACCTGCATTATCGTCTTGATAATAAGTGTTTGTCATTGATCAAAATCAGTTCCTTCGGTGATAAAACTTCAATACATTTCCACGATGTTTTCCGTCTGGTGCTGAAGGTGGTTCATGTAAGGTTGCTTACATTCGTGTTTGACCTTAATCGTTATCGTCAGGCGTTTTTGTTCTGAGTTTCTCGTTGAGATCAGCCACTACTTTTTTTCTAAATTCGTCAAGTGAAGCTGTTTTTTCACCGATGATTTGCTTGTAGTGATCAATATTTATTAATTCTAAGTTAACCTTTACTCGCTTGAATATTTTTGGCAGTTTTTGTCCTGGTGATTGAATGTGGTGGAGCCCCCCGCTGTAAACAAAAAGAGCTTTGCCTTCTTTTAGATGATATAAAATATCAGCAATGCCGCCTCTAACCGACATTGGTTTTCCATGTTTATCTAAGCCATCTTTTCTTTTCATTCTACCTTCGGGTAAGATTGCGACGATTGATTGTGGATTAATTTTTTGCATAAACCTTATCCAGCTATTATCACGTTTACGCGAAATAGAGGTCACTCCAGGTAATAAATATTTTATGAAGCGACCAGTGATTGGTCTTGCCAAAGTAATATCTGCTCCTGGGATAACCAAATTCTTTGATAGATTCCAGATGAAATGATTGGGAGCAACTCGAATGAAGATCGGTTCAAAAAGGCTGGTATGATTGAGAAAAATAATCAGTTTTATATCCTTCCAGTTAGTTAACGGTTGACTGCCCATCCACTGAACGTCAAAACGATAAAATATACTCGAAAGAAATTTCACGCTAGACAAAATAAAAAAGCTAATCATTCGATACATTTAAAAAGCCTTAAACCTACATTAATCAGTTGAATCACGAGAAATAGCACCAGTCCACACCACGCCTAGCTAGTTGAAAAATTAACTCATCACCGTCAAAATGATCACGGCTTCTCTCACCTTCCTATGCACACCAATAGCTTACACATCTTTTTCGCGCCCAACTTGATTTTTCTAGGTTAAAACAGTCATTATTCGACTAAAAGCAAAAGCTGGTTTATTGTTTATTAAATATTAAAACCACGTTCTTAGAACGTGAATATTTATTTCCTTGAAATGCAAGTAGTTACACTATCTTACGATGTCATTTTCGTGTCATTAAGATCTACTTTACTGCCTTTCATTGAGCCAGATCAAACAAATTGATGAAATAATAGGGTATATTGCGCCCATGAAAATAAAAAATAGTTTGTTCTTCGGAATTTCATTGGCATGTTTGTTGTTTTTTTCAACAGCAGTTACAGATGTTTTTGGTAGTATTGTTGGCTCCGCACATGACTTTTCCTCCCAAGGTTGGTCTGGTGGGAAAATCTGCGAAACTTGCCACACTCCCCATGGTGCCGATACCTCAATTTCGAGTGCTCCTCTCTGGGATCATGCGGTGACTACAGCCAGTTTCACTATGTACGAGAGTCCAACGCTGGTTGTACAACCAGAATCACAGCCACGTGGGGTTACCAAACTTTGTCTTTCTTGTCATGATGGCACTATCGCTCTGGATAGCTTTGCTGGTAATGTGGGAAGCACACATATTTCTGATACCGCCGATCTGACTACCGATCTGTCTGATGATCATCCCGTGAGTATCCGCTGGGATCATCAGAATGACGGAGCATTATGTTTTAATTGTCATTTTTCCCATGGGGAGATGTTTTCTTCGGAACTTCCTTTCTTTGAAGGCTTTGTAGAATGTGCCACCTGCCATGACGTTCACAACTCAACCCCTTTCCCCAAACTTCTTCGTAAGCCCTTAGAAGGTTCTGAAATTTGCTTTTACTGCCATGGAAAATAACAAGAGTACATATTCACAACTCTCCGTTTTGGGATCGAGTTTTTTACTCAAGATCATAAATATTCTCAAGTTTATAGTCTTATTTGGGACAATCATTGCAGTAACACCCAATGCGAGTGCTGACGAGTTTGAAAATGGAATGTCAGCTTTTGAAGCTCGCGAGTATCATAAAGCTCTGACTATATGGCGCACCCTTGCTAAGCAAGATGATGTCAGCGCACAACTAAAAATCGCCGAAATGTATGCAAAAGGTTTAGGGGTGGAACAAAACATTACCCAAGCGGTAATGTGGCTAAACAAGGCTGTTGCACAAGGCAGCATTCAGGCAGAGTTCAATCTAGGTGAAATATATGGAAACGGTCAAGGAATACCGGTTGATTATGAAAAATCCATTATGTGGTATCGTAAGGCCGCGGAACGAGGTTATGCCATGGCACAATACAAACTAGGTGTGAAATATTTTAAAGGCGAGGGTGTGTCGGTGGATTACATGAGATCTTATGCGTGGATGGATCTGGCAGCGAAACAGGAGTTTGAGCCTTCTGCCAAGTATCGTGACATGATAGCATCTGTGCTAAATCCTGATGAGTTAAAAAAAGCTAAGGGGATCGCTGCGCAGTTAATGAAAAAGCACCACCAAGATAAATAGCCTCAGATCTGCATAAGATTCATTTCCTCAGCCCTTGAACCTAGATTAATCTCAGTTGAATCACGAGAAATAGCACCAGTCCGCACCACGCCTAGCTAGTTGAAAAATTAACTCATCACCGTCAAGGTGACCATGCAATTTTTCATTACGCTAATCGCGGCGTGGTCTAGCACTCTTTGAATTTAAAGTGGTCTTACTCTGGTGTTAAAGCATTTTTATAGGTTGACTAAGCAAATTCAATATCGATTGAGTACTCTCCCGCTCACCTTTCAATTCACTTTTTGCGAACGCTTCAATGGCTTTTTCGTGGGCGTATACATAGGCAAAAAATTTCCTATCAGTCTCGCTGGAATGGGTTTTCAAGCGTTGCCATATCGCAGTAAAGCTTTCGGTTCCCTTAGCCAATAAATGCATAGAGATAGACCAAGGAAGCAAACCAAAAACCAAACCATCAAAATATCCTTTAACAGCCCACCAAAAAGGAAATTTGTATTTTTGATCACTTTCGTTTGCAAAAATGATATACCTCTCCAATGTTTGTATTTCTAGTTGATAGAGAAGCTCAAGCTTTTTCTTTCTTTCCCCTTTTAACTTAAGTCGACAGGCTGTTCTAAACAAGTTCTTCCCATAAACTTCCGATTGATGGATATGATGAAAATCCGATTTATACTGTGGGTAAGTCATTAGCTAGAGATCCTTATATTAATCGTTGTTGTCGATAGCGGATAAAGCGATTTGTGAGAGAGCACTCAACAACTCACGATTGAATTTTTCAGTTCGTTCCATAAACGGCATATGTCCCGCATTTTCGAACACGATTAATTTTGAATCTTTAACTGAACCAGCTAAAATCAAAGACTGTTCCGCAGAAATCACGGGATCGTGACTTCCAGCCATGATGACAGTTGGCACGTTAATATGAGAAAGTTTATGGTGGATGTCTAAAGTAGGTATGCGGTTAAACAATGGGAACAGTGCTGATAGTTTCTGATCCTGCATATTAGCCTGAATCTCATTTAACATATTATTTGTTACCGGCGAATCAAAGTAAGCTTTTCTGTCGTAAGCCAAAAGACCAGAAATATAGCGTTGAAGAGACTTTGTAAGACGTCCTAACCAAAGGCTAAAAATAAAAAGCGGTCTAGCCCATAAACCTAAATGCGCTAGTTTTGTAAGCTGTCCTTCTATTCCACCCCAGTCACCTTGGTAAAATCCAGCGATGCTGATCACGCCTAATAACTGTTCAAAATTGTTCGCTGCAAGATTTAATGCAGAAAACCCTCCCGTTGAGTGTCCAACGACAATGACTTTTTCATTCTCTACTAATTGTTTTATTACCGATTGATATAACCGATTAAACCAATCATCAGAGACATCCGAAGGTATATAATTTTTCGGGACAACAGATGGATGATGACCTGGAAGACTGATGGAATACCAACGTTTCTCATTAAGTATTGCTTCCGGTAAACAGCTTTTCCAAAAGTTAATAGGTGCCATCACACCAGGTATAAAAACGATTGCGGGTTCTTTAAGATCCTCGTTCGCACAAAGTACTGCCAATTCGTGTCCCTCAAAGGATATATGCCGTACTCTTGTTTTCATTAGACCTCCTATATTTTTTACCCATCATCTGGTATAAATGTGAGTAATATTCATATATTTATAGTAACCACAGACCACTAAAAGCGCTACTCGCATTAACATCAATCAAAGATAGGATTATATAAATGGTTGAAAAATCGAGAAAATTACCTAAACAAAAAAGGTCAAAATTGACAGTTGAAACGCTCTTGGAAGCGACTACTCACGTTTTGATTTTAGAAGGGATCGAGGGATTAACAACCAATCGCGTAGCCGAGGTCGCGGGAGTCAGTATTGGTTCTTTGTACCAATATTTCCCGAATAAAATGACATTGATCACGGTTTTAATAGAACAACATGTTGCATACGAACTGAAAACGTTAACTGACTTGTATACCTCTTGGAAGAAACCCGTCGGTGAACCATTGGTAAGGGTTCTTATCGAGAAATTTATTCAGATTCATCTTGAGGATTTACAGCTCACCAAGTTGTTGCACGAACAGGTTAGTTTCTTAGAATGCCGCTCTGCGCTAAGAAAAGGAACCAAGCAGTTTGAAAAAATTATTGTGAAAATGCTGGACTCACATTTCCAATCGAGTTTACCTCTTAGTAATTTAGAGACAAAAGCTTTCGTTCTCACGAACTCGATTGACACAGTAGTACAATTATCTTTAGCGGAAAATCCAAGGAGGCTTAGCGATCCCGTCTTTTTGGACGAGTTGGTAAATATGGCAATGCAAACATTCAGAGTTTCTAGCAAAGTGTGATAGAAAAAACAGCAGTTCACAGGGTTAAGTCCTGTGAATCTCCATATCTAATTCAATTTAATCAAAAAGATAGTTGTAAAAATAGTTGTGGTGCATAGCAGTTTATGACCTTATACGAGGAGGAACTTTAGCCTCAAAACCTTGTGAATTAAGGAAAAAAATTAAGCAAACGCCTGAGGCTTAAATAAGCTAGCTTTGAAATACGCATTCCTTGGAGATTTGGGTATTGATAAACAATTATTATTAACGGTACAAGGGATGCTGCTTGCGCGAAGTCTTGCCATGATAGTATTTATAGCGGAACAACGAATCCTTCCCATGGCAATCTGCGCACAAGATGCGTTCGCTATTGGCATTTCGAAGGAAGCTTGTTAGTGCATCACCTTCAATGTTTTCTCCTTTGCCGACCACTTCTTCACGAGGGTTCCACTGGTGAGGATTATGGCAACTGGGACAGCTGATAAAACCCGCACCCGCTTTTTCGCCATCCTTGTTATAAACAGGGACATCCGGTAAAGAATTGTTGTTTGGCAGTTGACGTGTTTCTTCTGACCATGCCATGACTTCTTCAGGGTGCTGCAATGCCAAGGGGACTTTTTCTTTTGCTACACCGTCTTTATTATGACAACCTCGACATTGTTGTTCTTTTATATCATGACCTTCGCCGAGTTTCTGAGACCACAGGTTGTTTTTCAATAACGGATTGTGTACCGCATGACATTGCCCGCAAACACCAGATTGATGTGCTGATTGTCCCAACCCATTAGTAGCATCTGGAGCGGTAACGTTCAGATCGTGATCGGTACCAATTACCAAACCATTGTCTTTATGACAACTCACACAGAGTTTGGAATCATGGTTTGCCGCCAAGCGAAGATAACTGTTACTGCCATCGCCTTCCTTTTCTGTTGCCTTGTTTTTGCTAGGTTTGGCTGTCTGCGGCGTCCATTGGTGTGGATTATGGCAACTGGCACAGTCAACTAAGCCATCGTGCTGATTACGCTTGCCAGCTTTATCAAATAACGGTAAAGCTGATCCTTTTGCTAATTGTTTAGGACGCACTCCCAAAGGGTGGCTATGTTCTCCAATCAGCTTGTCATCGGCCAGACCGTCTTTTTGGTGACAATTCTTACACCAGCTTTCAATCGTACTCTTGCCTGATCCCAGGTCACGATTTCGCAGAGTGATCCCCTTGGCATTGTGGACGGCGTGACAATGTGAACAAGTGTCGGTTTTATTATTCAACGGGTCGATATTGTGGGTGGTTTGGGTGATGGAACGCTTGTCAATATGGCAGTTCATACATAACTTGCTGTCCTGTCCTTGGGCAATACGCAGAAAACTGCTATTGCCATCACCTTCGCTATTTTTGGGATTTACAACTTTTTTCAGGTTTTCTTCTACTGACCAGTTATGGGGGTCATGACAGGTCAGGCAACTAATGCGACCTTGATTATGGGTACGTTGCCCCTGTTTATCAAATAACGGTAATTCCAATGGTGCATCATTACCCTGTGCCCAATCATGTTGGCTCTTCCAACCCTGTGGGTCGACGTCAATTCCTAGCTTATCGAGTGCTAAATTGACCGGGTGGCTATGCACTCCCGTCAGTTTGTCTTTTGCAACGCCCCCCTCTGTGTGGCAGGTAACACATTTGGCTGCCGCCCTATCTTTTTCCTTTGGAGAGATATTGCGTGCCCACAAACCCGGTTCGTCAGCCCCATGGGGAACATGACAGGCACTGCATGGACCTGTTTTTTTTACCTCGTCACCATGGTTATTTTTCATCTCTGGCTCCATCACGGTCATATCGTGTTTACTGTTCACTAAACCACGTTTGTCTTTATGACAGGAGTAACACAATTCCGCTTTCACGTTGGATTTGATCAACATGCTTTTCTGTTTACCACCATGTACTTTGTGACAGGACTGGCAGATGACACTACCATCATCAGCGAATTTGGCACCCGCCTCAAGCAGACCTTCAGGTTGCTGTGTTGGTTTTTTGAAAATAGGGTGATTGCCTTCTTTAGAGCCGGTACTTTTATCGAGGTGACAGGCAAGACATAAACTTGATTCAATATTTTCTACGCGCAGGAATATTGGCGAGATCTTATTCCCCCAGTCAACGCCATGCGCGCTATGACAAGTACCACAATATATTTTTCCATCGTCGTTCAGCGGAAAAATAGTTTTACCCTGAGATGTCGGGATCTTTATCTTTTTGGATGGCTTGATACCAACCGGATGGCTATGGGTTTCATCCTGCCACATAAACCGCGAATCGAGCACAAACCCATCATGACAGGAAAAGCACATACGCTCAGTACTTGAGACATCCTGCCTGCCCGATTGAGTGACTGGTTTAGGTTCATAGGGAATTAAGGTTGTGACATCTTTACGTTTAAATTCATCAAGCCACATAATGTGGCAGGTGGCACATTCGCGTTTGGACTCAACGTTACGTGCTGCGCTCGCCAAGTTCGATACGATGATCAACATGAAACACAACAGACAGCAAAATAAAAGGTTTGTTGTATTTGATATTGATAACTGCGCTGCCATTCGTGTCTTCACTCAAGTTGATAAACCGAGACCTTATGCGCTAACATCTCGGTAATATAAATGCGGTTTTTAACATCGATCGCAAGTCCAGCTGGGGCAACAAATTTTTGGGGTGTGCCATTAGCGCCCAGAACCGAGTTGAATTTCATTTCATTGTCGAACACCTCGACAACATCAAGATAACTGTCCGTAACATAAACTTGTCCAAGCTTATCCAGTGCAACTCCTTTGGGACGAAATAACTGCCCAGGTAATACCCCCCAGCTTCCTGCAGTCGTTCGTAACTGGCCATTGCTCTCAAAGATCTGTACCCGACTATTGAGCACATCAACAACATAGACTGCGCCGTCGTTACCAACTGTGATTGTGGCAGGGTAGCGAAACTCGGACGGATTATTTCCTTCCTTACCCCACTGCGCGGTTTGTTTTCCCTGACGGTTAAATAACATGACTTTGTGATTATTGTTTCCCGTTACATAAAGTGTTTCCATACTTGGCGAGAGCGCAACATCGATCGGTTTTATTTTTTTATCATTTTCCATCAGCAGGATCTGTTGCAAAAATTCCCCTGACTGGTTAAAAATTTGTATACGATAATTCCCGCTATCTGCGATATAAATACGCCCTTGTTGGTCGGTACCAATACCAATGGGTGCCATAAATTGCCCATTACCACTTCCTTTGCTACCAAGTATGGAATCAAACTCTCCATTTGGTTTATAAATGACTATACGGTGATTGCCGCCATCAACCACGTAAATACGACCATCCGTAGCAGTTGCAACATCTGAGGGTAATCTCAATGATGAGTTTTTAGCGTGGCTAAGATCAAATAAATGCTGGGTAGCTTTGGTATCCATCGCCGATACCGTCCGCATACATAGACCTAGAAAAAAGACTAGGCTTAGAAACGAATAAAAGTAACAACTACTTTTGAGCCGGCTTAGGGGGGGCATCATAGGTTTCCTTCCACCAAGCACGCGGATCTTTTTTCATTTTATCTGCTTGTTGTGTTGTATTTTTATCGTTTATTGTTGATGTTTTTTCTTCCGGATTCTGCTTTTCCGAGTTAAGTAACTCTGGCATATAAAACTGTTTATACTTCTCAACTAGACCGATAATATTTAGGTTAGTCAGATCGCTAATTCGCTGTTCAGAAAACCCAAGCTGACGAAACGGTAAATAGCTTTTCTTTTCCTCAGTATGACATTTACTGCAGAATCGTCCTTTACTAGTCACCGTACGGTGAAATCGATTCTTGATAGACTGTCGATCCTTTTCGCCAAGTTTATCGCGTATTGAGATGAATTCCTGTATTTCTTGCTTGTCTTCGGTAAGCTCCATCAGCTGTTCGCCATCGTCCTGTTTGGAAAAAACAACAATTTTGGAGTAGTAGTCATCCGTTTCGATTAACTGGCCGGTATTTTCATTCAAGCTTGTGCCAAAGGGCGCACCCTTGACAGCAATTCCCGAATAATTCAACCAGTCAAACCGGTAATCTTTTTCTGGGAATTTAACTGGATCGGTATGGCAGGTTGAACAACCAATAAACTGGGTATGCATATTCATTAAGGTACGAATCATGGGTTCTCTAGAGTGTGGGTAGTCACCATGACAATAGAAACACACATTTTTTTTCCCCAGATCGGCATAATTTTGTTGTGGTGAATTATGAAAATGACGCATTTTTTCAACGACACGTTCTTCCGCTAGTGTCGTTATTAGTTCCGGTTGTTCTTCCTCAAACAGACTGAGTCCTCCAGTCAGTGCTGCCACCAATGATGCCACCAATGACAAGATGATACCCAGTAGTATTATCATGGTCATAAACGCCTCGACCGGGTGTTCAATTCCCTTGGTTACAATACCGGTTAAGTCATGTCGGTAGCCAGTTTGGCTACGACCTTTGTAATCCATGATTACCATGATCGCTATGCCTAGCGCGAAAAATAGCAGCACAGCAAGGATAATTATAACTTTATCAAAGTGCATGATGCTTCTCTTTTATACCTCTTAAAATTTATCGAGCAGGATGACGCAAATGGCAAAAATACCAAGAACGGTCCAAACAATTACCAGCGCCAAAGTGCTGTAGGCAAATATTTTTTGCCATTTTGTCATTGGTTTGATCATGATAGAGTACTCTTTTCATGTTGCTGCTCATTTTCCGTAGTGGGTTCTATGAGCAACTCTTTTTTGCTTAACATATCGATTAAAACGGCTCTTTCTTGTGGAACCTCTACCAAAATACGGAGATATTCCAGAAAATGTTCTTCGATTTGATGTTCTCGGGTAATTTTTCCGGTCAAAAAAGTCCACTGCATTGGAAAGCGACCAGGAGCCAGATGCACGTTATACCAGTGCCAAAACGCGATCACCAGTAAAGCCAAAAGTGCTTCATGAGGGTGGGATAAGCGCATCAGCTCCTGAAATTCGGAGGCAATCGAGGCTGGCAAAATACTCGCCCAGAATTCTGGGAACAAAAAGGAACTGCCTGAGACGATCATGACCGTATTCCCAAACGCAGCAGCAAAATAATGGATCTTCTGTTTGTACATGAACTTATCCATCTCTGGTCGCTGATCACGTTTACCGGCAAAATACAGGACGTCATTACGGAAATCACGCAGATCTTTGAGCAGCGGAAGAATAGTACGGCGAATATCGAAAGTGCCTGCAGTGAGGCGATACAGGGTTCCAAAAAAAAGTGTGACCAGATGGTAGAGCATGGTAAAAACCATGACAGCGGCAATCGTTCGGTGAATAATTCGGGTCACATCAACCCCTCCCATGACTGAGATAACTGGTTCAGCCCAGAAAGCGTTGTATAAAAGGATTGGCAATCCAGTAAACGCAAGTGTTAGGAAGGTTACAAAAGTCAACATATGCTGTAGGCGGATATGAATTGAATAACGATTAATATTACCTAGCGGATTAGAGTCCACGTTTTTATACAACAGAACTCGATCATCAGGGAGTTGATTAATCAACTCTTCGATTTCGTCACGCTCCCGATCATCGACCTTATTTTGCCGCATAGAAGTATCAAGTACACTCCTAGCTTCAGCGGACAACTTCATAATTCACTCCTAATACCAAAATTTCAAAAAACTGAGACCATTTGTTGTTTTCATTATTCCACACGATCACGACCTCGTTTACTTTTGCGACGCCAGCTTGTTCCTACTTTCATCAGGAAAGAGGCTCCATCACGTCGACGACCCCAGGTTTCAAACAGAGACAAGCCGACGAGTGCAATGATTGTGACTATGCTCACCAGATTATAAATTTGCTCTGCTTTATGGCGGAAAGCTCCCTCTTTTTGGTTTGTAGTAGGGTGAGGATCCAGCTTTGCGTAATTCTCATCAGCCAACTCATGACACTGTTGACAGGTACCCACACGATTATCCAGGTGAACCGGTGACAGGGGATCTCTTGAAGGACGAATATCATGCACACTCTTGTAATAGTTCTCGCTCTCCGCATGGCAACTGAGGCAGTTGGCGGTTTCCTTAAAACCATAACGGGTCAGCTTACCATGAAAACTTTCACCATACGACTCGGCAGCCACCGCAAACTTACTACCTAATTCTTTATCGTTGTTTTTTGCAAAATCGAGATGGCGATCGATCAGCTTTTTGTCACCATGGCAGGAAGAGCATAACTGGACGATTTCTTCCGATGAGCGTTTAACCTCACGAATACGGCGACTCGTGTGTTTATACCACTGTTTAACAAACTTCTCGTCTTCGTGACACAATACACAGCGACCAACGATGTGTTCAGGCGGCTCAAGTTCATTGGGGTCATAAATGGGGTTGTTATGGCAGGTGACGCAATAGGGCTTGTCACTATCTATCCCTTCGACAACTTTTTTTCTACCGTGTACACTGTCTTTGTAAACGTCATAAATGCCTTTGTGACTAAACGGTTTTCCTGTGGCCGGGTTGTTGACCGAATGACACTCTGTATTACAGTTCACTCCCTCTTTAACCTCGCGATGTGGTAATTGTTTGATCATATTATGGCAGTCGCGGCATGGCACATTGCGATGTACGGTATTCGCGAACACTTCAGGCATAACATAATAGGAACGTATTGCACCTTCATCAGTTACCCGAGTCATACGTGGGTATTTGTGGCAGGTCAGGCAACCTTCATCATCTTCAAAGGCAGTCGCATTTTGTTCAGTTGCGTGCACCGGCACAATCACGAACAACAAGAGAATGGCAATGCTACACCGTAGCCACTTTATTGGCGTGAGCGATTTCAATAAGCGGTTATTTGTTTTATTTATCATGGCAATGTATACATATATCTTTTGCCCGCAACCTGTCCTTGCTGTCTGCTCCTGCTGCTGATTCAACATTTTTTATTATGCCAGTTTCATGCGGGTTATGGCATGTGGCACAATATATCTTCCCTGATCCAGGCTCTAGGGGGAGGCGGATATGACTCTCTTCTTGTTTCTCTAAAAAATATTTTTTCATGTCATCTGGCAAACTGACCAGATGGTTAATTTTTTCATTTTTCTTTTTACCAAAACTGAACGATGCACCAGGGTGAGGTTTCCATTGGTGGCAGCGAGTGCACATTTGCGACAAATTGCCAGTCACATTAAAATCAACCTCACTGGAATCAGATACACTCGTTAAGCCACCCAGTGCGCTATGGCAAATGCCACAGCGTTGTTCCCTTTTTTGCCCTTCATCAGTCACCTGATCATGTGGATTAAGCCGGGCATACGCCTCGTCGTCATGGCATTGAAAGCAGATCTCTGTCCGCTCTCTGTAAGGACCTTCCCGAAAAAATAGGGGGTTTAATTGTTTTTGTTGTGAGTGCTCCGGGAGACATTGTTTGGACAAATCATGGCAGGTCATGCAACTCAACTTACCGTTTGTCTGCTGAACTGAATCAAGAAATCCTTTACCCATTCGTTTGATCATCTTATCGGATGGCTCAATAGCAGAAGGGTGGATACAGCTGTGGCTGGTAATTACCGAATGGCAGTTATTGCAGGAGAGATCGATATCCTTGTTACGCAGATGTAGACCTCGGTTATCAGGTTTTTCTTCATGGCAGGCAGTGCACTTTCCCGTATCCCAATGTGGGTTCGGTAATTGCTCAGCGCTAATGGTTTTGCTCTTAAATAGCATCGCTATTTGCCCTGGATGTCGCAATATTTCTTGCTGTTTTTTATCCACTGTACTTTCCTGTGCCTGTCTTTCTTGTGCCTGTAATGTTGAGGACAACACTAATACATTCACGAGCAGCAGCCACCTGCAAAGCTTATCGCGTGATATTCGCTGCGCTAGGGGCTCCGAACCATTATGTATTTCATTTCTTCGCAAGACCCTCTCCTTACACGAACGAATTATACTGACCTACTACCTCTATCTATTGATCTGGGGCAATATAATGGTTGGCAAAACGTCCCGACCAAGCAATTAATAATGATGGAAATGAAACCCTTTCAGTCTTACTGACTTCTATCCTGATCGGTAGGAGCCGGAGCCTGAAGTGGTTCATACCAGGACCAAGGATAATAAGAGTAGAACCAGTGGTCACGTCCATGACAACTGAGGTTGCAATTACCCTGAGAAGTACCAGTGTCGGTAAATACGGGTTGCGTCCCCCCCCCCCAACCACCTCGAGCTGTCACAACAGAAGTATCAAAATTAATCAGGTGCGTGTTGTTGGTACTGGTACCTGGTGGCGATCTCACACCATGTGGATCATGGCAAACATTGCAGGGAGCACTTTGATCAATAACGTGCTTTTTATGCAACGGAAAGCCACTGTCGAAACTCAGTAATACCGCTGGGTCATGACACTTGAAACACAGAGCATAATCACCCTCTGAATAAGGATTTGGATCACTTGTCACGTACTGGCGTTCTAACAGTGGAGAAAAATCTGAACCATGTGGACCGTTAGGACCAACACCATTGGCTCCAGGACCCTGGTTATTGTTATGACAATCACTACACTTGATAATGCTGTTGGTTGTCAAGGGGGCGATCAAACTGATTACATTGGGATTGCGCCCAGTTCCTTCTACCGGATGATACGATGGGTTGCTGGTATCAAACTCCAGGCGTACATTGGATTCAGCTATCACTCGGGGAGTATTTCCTGCCGGATTATCCGAGCTGTCTGCATGACAACGGTAGCACAATTGATATTCCTGACTAATGGGGTTGATTTCGTTGCCGCTGCTATCGACACCACGTGTTCCCGATATAGGCCCAGCGGGTGTACCTGTCGAACGTGCAGCATGCGGATTGTGGCAATCCACACACTCAACATGACGCGAATCCACCACAGCTGCTTCAGTTGGGTCATGGACACCTTCACTATCTATTATTGGATGATTAGAAAATTTGTTAAACTCATCCATGATATTTTTCTGTGCCACATGTCCATTATGGCAAGCGCGGCAATTATCCTCTTCAGCCGTGTGTTTTAACAAACGCTCGCTATGATTGGCTTTATGTGGTTGATGACAGTTCTGACAAGCGTTATCTGCAACATTATCCCAATCTGTATCAGACCATGGGTTCGTGTTGATGCCATCCCAACTAGCCGTTGATGTATTATGTGGGGTTTGCTCCCAGTTGTGTTTTTGGTGGCAGGTGGTACACAGGGCTCCTCCCTTATTTGACATAATCTGGAATTTCCCCAGATCATTATTATGTGGATCATGACAGCTGGTGCATTGTAATTCACCATTAGCATCCAGTTTAATTGGACCGGTTAGGCTGCCAGGATGAACCAGCTCACCATTGTTATTGGCCAAGCTATTAGTATATTGAAATGAGATGGGGTGATCATCGGTTAAGTCGGTACCTATCAAAGTGTTTCCAGAAGGCATGGTGGTACTTCCCGCCATGCTAATCGTGGTATTTGGATTAGCTATTTTTCCTAGTGCGATGGTTCCGTCATGGCAACTCAAGCATAATAGCGACGAACCTGTTGGTTGTCCTGGTGACGCCACTGCGGTGCTACTGCTATATGGGTCAAAAGAAAAACCAGGAGTGTCGCGGTTCCACAATGGACCACTTGGCAAAGCATTATGAGGCGTATGACAAAATATACAAATACGGTCTTCACTATTCGCCCGGATTGAGCCAGAGCCTGAAGTTGAAAGATTATGTACAGTGTCTTTGATTTCAGCATAGCTATCGCCCGGCAATAAAAAGCACAATATAACTATCAAATATTTTTGATGCCAAATTTTCATGGAGTTTCCTCTAAATACATTAAAACTTGAACTCGTTGATTATGTGAATCTGCGATAAATATTTCATTACCCTTAACAAAAATCCCGGCGGGTAACCAAAATTCACCGGCTTTATGACCGCGAGAACCGACGGGTAACAACAACGCACCTTGCTCATTAAATATTTGTACCGCATTAAACAGACCATCGACAACAAAAATATGCCCGCTTTTATTGACCGCAACACCTTTTGGTCGGGATAAATTTCCGCTGCCATCTCCAGCTTTCCCAAACTTGTTCAGGAACTTCCCTTCTCCATCAAAGATCTGGATACGAAAATTAAGCGAATCTGTTACAAACAGACGACCACCAGTATCTAACCATAAATAGGTCGGGAAGTTGAATTCAGTTTCTGCTGTTCCACGCTTACCGAAAGTGTTATCCAACTTGCCATCCATGTCAAATACCTTGATCTGATGCCTCGCAGTATCTGCAATATAAATACGCTGTGTTTTGGGCTCATAAGCGATACCCGTGGGTTGCTGCAAATTACTTTGCGGTAAAATCCTTTGGACTGTACTCTTTGAAGATTGGATCTGGAATATATTCGCCAGCTCGGAATCTACTACATACACACTGTTATCTGGACCGAGTGCCAATGCCACTGGAGAGGGTAGACTGTTGTCGTTAGCTCTTGTGATAAGTTCATAACGCCCTGCTTCAACATCAAACCGGTGTACACCTCCCGCACCGGGATCAGCCACATAAATTTGATGGTTGGTCGTCACTACCACCGACATCGGTCGAATTAAGCGATGAGTTTCTTTTCCGGTAAAAAAATCACTCAACCATTGCCACACTCCTCGTCCAATCCCAACATCATCTGGTCCCGAAAAGGAGCTCAGATATTGAATTTTTGCCTTGGCTGGCGCTGAAGGCCAGAGAATATTTTGTTGTTGAGTCGAAACAGTTTTTGTTGTTGCACAAGCGTTCAACATAACTAGGATAACCAGAATAACTAGCGCTTTTAATGTTCTTCCAGAAAAACGCATTTAAAAGTCTCTTCTTATGGTGATCTTTACCATGGAACGATCACGAATATTAGTTGTATTGTATCGCTCTTTAATCACACGTGTTTCAGCATTCATGATGAATTTGCGTATACGCCATCGAGCCTTCATTGCCAAGATTTTGGTATGTCGGTTGGAAATACCACCCCGATCCTCCTCATCACTCATATCAAGAGACAACGAAATTTTATTCCAGGGTCTGACTCGAAACTGCAGTGCTTGTCGCGTTAAATCGACATCTTCCCTAGTATTCAGATAGTCTACGGTGACACGACGTGTACTCAGCCGCATCTTACCTCTGAACAGCCCGAACTGTACATAAACATCTTCTGCTTCACGATCAAAGGAAATCAAACTACCTTCTTCTTTTTCAAAACTTACTTCACCACCCACGCTAACTGTTCCATGCAGTGGGTAGTCGATTCTGACACCCACTTGCGTATTTGTCGATTCATCAAGAGACAAAGTTGGACTGCCTGAACTGATACTGACGGCACTATCACGCCAACGCAAATACAAATTTGAATGTTGATATAATTTCAGGTTTGCCTGATAGCCTTGAATAAAGTTGGAATAGGAAACCGTACCGCCAGGGTCATAATCATAATCGATACTAACAGTAATCTCTCCATCAGTTGCGCCGTTACAATTTTCTATTTGAGTTCGCGCACCTATGGTCGTTACTAGAATATCTATGGAGTCGGCACAGCTGGTGTCGACACCAACGGTCAACTCGGTTTCGCTGCCACTCAGTATCCTAAATACACGAATCGTACTACTACTAATAATATTGTCATGAGGTAAAAATTGCTGAGCAGTACCGATCAACTTATTAGTGAGATCTCTGACAGGCACGTTCGATGTTACCTGCCTGTCAAAATAATCATGCTTCCAGCTTGCGCTCAGATTCAGTGAACCAAAAGCATACTCCCTTTTATGACTAATATTGCCAGCAATGCCATAATTGCTCAATTTAAGACCTGTTGTATCATTTTTCTCAACATGTAAGTCAGCATCAATATTAGTTTTGTCACTTAACTCGTATCTGAAACCACCTGAGGCATTATAATCCGTCGTCTGTACCGCTACCTGATCGCTATTCACATAACGCAGACGATAAAAAGATGCCATCTGTTGGGAATGGATCCAGCGCAACTCAGGGTTATAGCGTAATTCTTTTAACGGGCGAACATCACTTTGTTCAATGTAAGATAAAAAATTACTCCATTGGAACTGTTTTTGCTTGCCGAGAAAAACCCGCGAATCAAATGTCGTGGAATCTGTCTTGATATTAGTCGTATTTACGGGCTGAGAAAGAAAGCCAGAGCGTGAATCCAAAGACGTGGAGGTATAAGCAAATCGTCCATAACCATCCTTGCCCATAGGTATATCTGCGCGAATATTGTTTTGCTCGGTTATATCGTCTATGCGGACATCAAAACCTTGCCCTTCGGTTTTTTGTCGAGATGAGGCAAACGACAATGAGACCGGTAGTAACGGCTGTTTGAGTTGAAAATTAAAACCATATTTTTCACTTTCCTGCTGGAAATGATCAGTCATGGTCAACTCAACGGAAGGGTGTGCCTTTTCATAATATAGAAATAAAGGATAAAGCTTTTCATCGAGAAACCTGAGTCGTGCTATTAAGTTATAATCTGAGCTATTATCGTTGACAGCAGCAAAATTAGTTTCAAAGTCGCTTTGCTTAAACACATAGCCAAAACCCAGATCCATGTTGAGAAATTTTGGATGATAGATGTAGCCATGAGCTAACAGGAAAAGTTCCTCTTCCTGGGATGTCCGCGTTTCTGTTGAAGTGCTGCCGTCCGAACTGGTCGTCTGTTCATCCTCTCGAAACCTCATTTCAACATATCCTTCATAATCCGTAAATCGGATTGCCGAGATTTCATCTTCAGCATGAACAGCAGTGTTGTATGTTGAGCCTATTCCTAATAGGCAGCAATAAACAAATACATGAGGAACGAGGCGCAGCCTACAAAGGTGGTTCTTTTTTTCACAACGCTTTTTTGCCAATTTATTAGCCTCGGTTTCATCCGGCAAAGGTTCGGGTTTTGAAAAAGTAACCCGTTTGGATCGCTCATTGATAATTCATATCTTTCATTTTGCCGTATCCATAAGCCGCAACCTTGTTCATTCCAAACTGGCTCGTCACTAAAATGACAAACTCCAGTTTGAAGTTTGGGTCAGCATACTTTTGGAACAAAGCCACATTGTCATAGTCAATCTCGATATCGGTTGGCAGATTAAGGCTCCCCCGCCCATCTCCTGCACCGCCGAAAAATAACAACAGTTTACCGTCAGGTTGAAACATTTGTACATTGTTAAATGCAGCATCAACCACATAAATATGCCCGCTCTGATCAAGGGCTATCCCTTTGGGACGGGCAAACTGTCCCAGACCACTGCCAACCGCACCAATGGTTCGTACAAACTCACCATCCTGGGTAATGATTTGAATACGATAATTCCCCGTATCACTAATATACAAGTTTCCATCTGGCCCCAAATTGATGTTTGTCGGGTGAAAAAATTCACCTGGCTTCGATCCCGGCTGACCAAACTCCGACAGGAGTATTCCATCTTCTTTCGATAAAACCTGAATCTTGTGATTCGCAATATCCACAACATATATTTTATTCCCCACTAACAGCAGATCCGTCGGTTTAAACTGTCCTTTCAGACCATAAGCCCGAATAAATTTGTCCTCGTTATTGAATACCAGTATTTGTTCGCGACCAGTATCCGCGACATAACGATTTCCGTCATCATCAATCACGATATTAATGGGTTTTTGCATTTCGCCAGCCCCCGAGCCCCGCACAGTATAGGTATTTTGTTGTTTTAAATCGAATACGACATAGCCCGGTCCGCGGGTATCAACGACCAAAAGTTGACCATTGTTGAGACCCACACCATAGGGTTTGGTAATCAGGGTTTGTGATCCGTCGTCAGCACCAAACAGAAATTGACCAAAGGCACCACTAGCACCTAGATCACGAGGTGAAGAAAAACTTGTGAGGTACTGAATGCGAGGGGGATTCGGCAGCGATGGATAAAACAGCGGTTCCTCTGTTTGCTTGTTTGGTGTGCTGGCACAGCCCGTCAACAGCAAAGCACTCAAAATTAAACCGCGACCAATGTGTTTATTAAAGTTGTTGCAAATATTTGATAGTTTTATCAGGTTAATTGTAATCATATAACACCAGATTTGAACACCATGAATTGATTGGTGTCATCTTACACCATTTACCAAGCTGACTGGACCCCTGATGGAAGGAATTCCATCAGGGGTAAGGATAGAAAGCTATCCGTATTGGTTAGATTATTTATCGTGACACGTTAGACAGAGTGTACTGCTCGCTTTGCTGACTTTCAACAAGGGCTCGCCAACGGCTCCTGGAACGGTGAAAGTATTGTGTACATCATGGCAAGAACTGCATTGCACAGTACCTGCAGATAACATCATGTCCTCGATGGAACCGTTACGTGTCTTGTCACCACCAGCACCAATGGTCACACTGGTTAAAGCCGGATTATGCAATCCGCCATCCGTTGCCGCAGTCGTTGCATTAAACGTAATAGAGATGGGGTGATCGTCTGACAGATCGGTACCGAGCCTGGCATCACCAACCATAAAGTCCGAACCTGCTGCTCCGCCAAAGCTATCTTTTGCTACTGTGCCATCGTGACAAGACAGACACAAGAGTGAAACGCCATCAGGTTGACCCGTAATAGTACCATCCAGTGATGATGAACTGTACATGGTAAAAGTCGATGTGGTTAGCTCATGGTTCCAAAGTGGAGCCACACTCACCGTGGTATCAGCATTATGTGGTGTATGACATGCTATACAGATCCGACCACCAGTCCAGCCATCGCCGGAAAAGTCATGAGCCGAACCGGTAATGCTTCCAGCCACTGCCTGTGTAGCCGCTAGACTACAAGCGATTCCGATCAAACCAGCAAGACGCTTTATTGTTAGAGTTTTCATAATTTATCCCCTGTTCTTTTTAATGTACTACATTGTTGTTGAGAAATATGGGCGTTTATACCCATCGATTACTTTTCGAATTGAGTAGATTAATTGCTACAACTGAGCCTATTCATATGTCTACACCAACCTTTTACCATATGTGGATCTTCTGCCACTATACAAGCAAGCACATTGATCTAAATCAACATAACTCCAACAAAATAAGATTTGAGTATTATGTGATTTATCACTTCTTAGCATATAAAATAACATGCCTCTGCACTTAACTCAGACAAATTGTAGTTCCCTGCAAAATCTCTGATAGTTTACCGAATTTTCTGGATGTTATCATCCAAGCTGAGTTAAGTGCAGAGGCATGTAAAATAATGGAGCATTTAAGTACTTTCCAATAGAAAAATGGGCACTAAAAAAGGGGAGACTTATTTAGAGGTATTTGTTAGTTTGTTCGCAGATTATTTTGAATAATTTTCGAGATTATTTAAGAGTGCGTGTTGATTTTTATTGGTCGAACGTTATTTGAGTTGGGCGAACATACCGATAATTAATGGACAACCTCTAAAAATGCACTTTTTCCACGATAATCGCGTCAGCTTCGTGCTCGAATCCTCATGTATTCGATATACACTGCGGTTCTCCGCGCGGCGCTTCCTTGCTCTCATGAAAAAATGACTATTTTTAGAGGTGCCTTAATAATGGTCTGGTGAAAAAATCACCAAAAACAATGCGTTTGAACCTAATTACGAGTAGAATACGCGCCTTTATTTATATCGCACAGAATTATTGGGGCGACATTTTTTTTATTTTAGAGGCAATTAGCCAGTGATTAGTAAGTTAAGAAACATCGCGATTATCGCTCACGTTGACCATGGTAAAACTACTTTGGTTGATGAACTATTAAAGCAATCAGGAACTCTGGTTACTCGCGGTGATGCAGCCGAAAGAGTTATGGATTCCAATGACTTAGAAAAAGAGCGCGGGATTACAATCCTTTCTAAAAACACTGCAATCAAATGGAATGATTACCGCATTAACATTGTAGATACCCCAGGGCATGCGGATTTTGGTGGCGAAGTTGAACGGATTATGTCGATGGTTGATTCAGTTTTGTTATTAGTGGACGCCGTTGATGGACCGATGCCACAAACCCGCTTCGTTACTCAAAAAGCGTTTGCTCAGGGGCTTAAACCAGTATTAGTCGTGAACAAAATTGATCGCCCTGGTGCTCGTCCTGATTGGGTAATCGATCAAATCTTTGATTTATTTGACCGTTTAGGTGCCACTGATGAGCAACTCGATTTCCCGGTTATTTACGCTTCAGCGTTGAATGGTTATGCATCACAACAAGACAGTGTAAGAGAAGGCGATATGACGCCTTTATTTGAAGCAATTATTGAGCATGTTGATCCGCCTGAAGTAGAGATTGAAGGTGCTACTTTAATGCAGGTGACTTCTTTAGATTACTCAAGTTACGTAGGCGCAATCGCCGTGGGACGAGTCACGCGCGGCAAAATCCAAAAAAATCAAATCTTAACTAGTATTGATACTGAAGGTAAAACTCGCAGAGTTAAGGTCGGTCAAGTCTTGGGTTATATGGGACTCGAAAGAACCGAGGTTGAAGAAGCGTCTGCAGGTGATATTATCGCGATTACCGGAATAGGCGAGCCGAATATTTCTGACACACTGTGCGATCCGGATCATGTTGAAGCGATGACACCTTTGACCGTTGATGAGCCAACCGTCACCATGACCTTCCAAGTAAATACCTCACCTTTTGCGGGAAAGGAAGGTAAATTTGTTACATCTCGCCAAATTTTTGAGCGTCTTAAAAAAGAGTTGATCCATAATGTTGCTTTACGTGTAGAGGAAATGGACGATGCGGATAAATTTAAAGTGTCGGGTCGTGGAGAGCTGCATTTATCAGTATTGATCGAAACGATGCGTCGTGAGGGTTTCGAGATGGCGGTTTCGCGTCCCGAGGTGATCATGAAGGAAATCGATGGTGTGACGATGGAACCCTATGAAAACGTGACGGTAGATATCGAAGAACAACATCAAGGTACTATTATGGAACGACTCGGTGAGCGAAAGGCCGAAATGCGCAATATGCAGCTCGATGGTAATGGACGTGTCCGGCTCGATTTCTATATTCCATCGCGTGGTCTAATTGGTTTTCAAACAGAATTTATGACAGCGACATCCGGTTCGGGTCTTATTTATCATACCTTTGATGCTTATGGACCAGCTCATAAAGGTCACCTGGCACAGCGCCACAACGGTGTAATGATCTCTAATTCGACGGGTAAAGCGCTTGGTTACGCGTTGTTTAACTTTCAGGATCGTGGTCGATTATTTATTGGTCATGCAATCGAAGTTTATGAGGGTATGGTGATTGGTATTCATTCACGAGATAACGATTTGACGGTTAATCCAATTAAGGGTAAACAATTGAATAATATTCGCGCATCGGGAACCGACGAGAACATCGTTCTATCGCCACCGATCATTATGACTTTAGAACAAAGTTTAGAATTTGTTGATGACGACGAATTGGTCGAAGTGACGCCAAAAAGTATTCGTATTCGTAAGAAATATTTGACTGAGAATGAGCGTAAGCGAGCGGGTCGGCTTCCTAAAGACGCTAAGTAAGCTTTTTATTGCGTTCCTTGTCTGTACGGCTCGAAACGCAGATTCTTTGGCTTCCCATTGCAATTTTCATTTGAACTATTTATATTGACTAGGCTCTAATCCAGTCAATATAAAATAAAAAAGCTAAGCAATGAAAAAAAATTCTATCATTTTAATGACACTATTATTATCAGCGTGCTCGACTGGAACCCCATTACAATTTTTTCAGGGACTGTTTGGCTATATACCTCCCCCTGACGAAACCTCAATCGCGCAAGAATTAAGGTCAGAATTTGAGCGATGCGAGCGTGTTAACCCCAACAGGCATTGCGCGCAAATTGCTTATGATATAGTTAGGAAAGTCAAAGGACTCGAACCACGAACCGTTCCTAAAGGTGTCGTCATTATTCTTGAAGGTGATGTGGATGTTGAATCTGAAGAATATAAGAAGAACCTGCTTAATAATGAAACCCAGCCACAAGACGAGAACAAGCAGTAACAGAAAAAGAAAAATTAGCCAAAATGTGCTAGTCTTTGAATATCTTAGGCAATAATAAATGTGAATAACGTGCAGCCTCTTTACCCGGAAATCAAGCCTAACCAAAGCTATCAATTAGATACCGAAGATGGTCATCGGATCTACTATGAAGAATCGGGCACTTTAGAAGGCATTCCAGTCGTACTTTTACATGGTGGTCCGGGAGCTGGTTGTGATGCTGTTCATCGCAGATATTGTGATCCGGAAAAATACCGGATTATTCTTATTGATCAGCGGGGCTGTGGTCGTTCAACGCCACACGCTAGCTTAGAAAATAATACCACTCAACACCTTATTGATGATCTTGAAGGCATTCGCGAGGCTTTAAATATCGAAAAATGGGTGGTAATGGGCGGCTCATGGGGAGTCACCCTTGCTTTGGCTTATGCTGAAAGCCATCCTCAGCAAGTTTTAGGTATGATTTTGCGTGGTACTTTTCTTGGACGAGAGGAAGATATCGATTGGCTTTATTGCGACGGTACTCGCCGGATTTTTCCTGATTATTGGCAAGAGTTTATTCATCCTATTCCAGAAAATGAACAAGATGATATTGTTGCTGCGTACTACAAACGACTGACAGGTCAAAATGAATTAGCAAAAATGGGAGCAGCCAAGGCTTGGGCGACTTGGGAAGGAAAGGTAGCGACGTTGGAGCCTAATAATAGCCTCGTTGACCACCTTGCTAAACCTCATCTGGCAATGGGAATGGCTCGGATCAGTGCACATTATTTTGTCAATCATTGCTTTCTAGAAGAAAACCAATTGCTTAAAAACGCACATCAATTGAAAGGCATTCGAGGGATCATTGTTCACGGGCGCTACGATATGCTTTGTCCTTTAGAGAATGCCTGGTCATTGCAATCTGTATGGCAAGATGCTGAAATTCGCATTATTCGGGATGCGGGACACTCTGCGAGTGAAGCGAGTATAATCGATGGACTTATACGCGCAACTAAGTGCATGTCTCAGGAGTTGGAATACTCTGATGAGTAAGCATTCTGAATAAATAATACTTTGATAAATAGTCATGCCGCCGAACAGATAAAATGATTGCTTTGATCCAACGAGTGACTCACGCGCAGGTTGCCGTTAACAAACAAGTCATTGGACAAATCGATCAAGGTGTTCTGGCTTTCATCAGCGTTGAAAAAAATGATGAACTGGTGAATGCGGATAAACTTCTGAAACGCTTAATCGGTTATCGTATTTTTTCCGATCAAGACGACAAAATGAATTTGAGCGTGACTGATATTAACGCCGGTCTGTTATTAGTTCCACAATTTACTCTGGCTGCGGATACCAACAAAGGCATGAGACCAAGCTTTTCTAGCGTAGCACCACCATTCCTCGGTGAACAAATCTTCAACTATTTTGTCCAACAAGCTGCTCAATATCATAATAAAGTTCAGACGGGTCAATTTGGGGCTGATATGCAAGTCAGTTTATGCAATGATGGTCCAGTGACTTTTTGGCTACAGACCTGATACTCAATTATAAAACGATACCATAGAATAAAATTTCATGAGACTTTTATTAGTAGAAGACGATCCACAGCTTTCACAAAGTTTATCAAAAGCGCTTAAGAGAGAAGGTTTTTCACTGCAAACGGTGGCGACCGGAAAAGAAGCGATTGTAAGTATAGAGTTTGACAGTATTGATATAGTTATTCTTGATCTAGGATTACCCGATATGGATGGTCTTGAAGTACTTAAACAAATCAAAACCAAAAAAGCACCTTGTAAAGTTTTGGTATTGACCGCGAGAGATCAATTGTCGGATAAAGTGAAAGGTTTGGATGCTGGTGCAGATGATTATTTGGTAAAGCCATTCGAATACGATGAGTTATCTGCACGAATTCGAGTTTTAGAACGGCACTTGTGCCACAGAGAACAGGTACTTTTGCAAGTTGGAGGATTGACGCTCGATCCTTCTGGGCACGTGGCATTTCTTGATGGCACAGACCTTGAATTATCAAAAAAAGAGTATATGCTACTAAAAGCTTTAATGGAATCTGTTGGCAGAATTCAGACTAAGGAAAACTTGGAATCGAAACTATACGACTACGGTGAAGAGGTGATGAGCAATTCTATTGAGGTTCATATACATCACTTACGCAAAAAGATTCCGAAAGGATTAATTAAAACTGTGAGAGGAATTGGCTATACCATAAAGAAGGGAAATTATTAACCAGTGCACTCGATTCGGTCATTTTTATCCATTAGTATCGTATCAACTATTATTCTTGTTAACTTTTTAGCATCGTTACATGGCTATCAAGAAAGTATGCAAGAGTCAGAAATTCTATTCGATCGTAAGTTAGAAGATTTTTCAGATTTTTTAGCTTATAACATCTCTGACAAAGTCCAAAAAGACGGAACGCAACATTATTCTAACAGTCCTACTGGCTCGGTCATTTATCAAATTAGAAACACTGATAATCATATAATTGCTCAGTCAAAATTTTTTAAACAATATTATGATACAAAATTTGCACAGAATTTTCCTAAAGTAGAAAATACTAATATGAATTTCGCAAACTTTCGTTGGCGCCTCATTTCAAGATATTATGAAGGTAAGCGAATATGGGTAACGGTTATGGAGAAACAAGATGTCCGCTATCAATTAGCTGAGAGTGTCATTTTGAAATCCGTATATCCCATTATTATCGCCGTACCGACCATCGCGTTGATTATATTTTTTATTGTTCGTCGAGGTTTGAAACCGATTGATCAACTAGTTAGTGATGTTGACAAAAAACAAGCCAGTAATTTATCTCCGATAAAACTGGAGGCTGTTCCGATAGAGCTAAATATGCTGACTCAGAGGATCAATGAATTGCTGTCTCGATTGGAAAGCACTTTATCACGAGAAAAACGATTTGCATCGGATGCTGCGCATGAACTGAGAACACCAATTGCCGCACTCAATATTCAAATGAAAAATCTAATTGACGAATCGGGCGATGAGCTTGGTGATGTTGAAGATCTTAATTTAGGTGTTAAGCGAATGAGTCATTTGGTGGAACAAATCTTAATGCTCAATCGAAGTTCTCCAGAACTTTACATGGATCAGTTCAAAGAGGTTGATTTATCTAAATTACTTAAAGATCTAATCGCCGAACTATATCCCCTAATCGATGAAAGAGAACACGAAATTGAGTTGAAATACTTAGGCGATAGTAAATATTTATTAGAACAGGGAAAAAAAATCTTAGTGACTGGCGAAGAGTTTGCTCTGCATACACTATTCAAAAATTTGGTCGTTAACGCAATAAAATATACCCCTCCTCATGGTCAAATTATGGTAGGTTTAGAATATAATCAAGAGAATGTTAGTGTGGTAGTAGCGGATTCGGGATCTGGTGTTGAAAAGTCAAATCGAGAACGGATCTTTGAGCGTTTTTATCGATTAGATGGTGATAGAAATAGCTCCCAGGTCATTGGTTGTGGATTGGGGTTAGCCATCGTTAAACAAATTGCCGATTTACATGAGGCCAAAGTTATTGTCGGTCAAAGTGATTTCGTGTTCGAGGGTAAAAGAGTAACCAATGGATTGAGTGTGAAAATTGTTTTTACAAAAGGTAGAGTTGAGTGATTCGTTTGAAGATAGATATTTCGTGTAGAGTGAGGTCAATATCGAACCAATACTTATTGATGGTCTTTCTTCTTTTTTTTACAATGGATCTCAAGGCTGAAAGATTGACAATTGAGATAGAAATAAAAAATCATTTTTTCATGCCAGACAAAATAGAAATCCCCGTAGATACAAAAGTTAAACTAGTCGTTCATAATCGAGACTCAACATCAGAAGAGTTTGAAAGTTACGAATTGAATCGTGAAAAATTAATAGCGGCGGGAAGAAAAGTAAATATTTTTATAGGCCCCCTTGCTGTTGGCGAATATCCATTCTTTGGTGAGTTCAATCAAAAAACCGCCCAAGGTTTGGTCATTGTAAAATGACAATCTTTGTTATGAACAATGACGACAAAAGTTACAGGGCATGTCCGCCATGATAGATGCCGTGATTATCGTACTGAGAGAAACACTGGAAGCTTCATTACTTGTTGCCTTTTTGTTCGTTTATTCGAATCATTTTTCAGTCAATAAAAAATGGATGTATTGGGCATTGATAGTGGGAATAATGTTATCCATTTTTATCGCCTCGGAATTACCAGATATATCCGATCTATTTGATGGGCGAGGGCAAGAGATATTGTTTGTCGTTGTATTAATCACGCTGTCACTATTGATTCAACTAACCAATTTTATTGTGATGTTACCGAAATATTTAAAATCTAACCAAACAACTTTAAGAATGTTGTTTTTCTGTATTATCGTTTTAGCGATTAGCCTAGAAGGGGCAGAAATCATCGTGTTTCTACAGAGCAGTATAGCCTCAGGCGATAGATTTTATTCTCATTTACTAGGTAGTACTTTGGGACTTGGTATTGGGGTGAGTGTTGGCGCGGTCAGTTATTATCTATTGAGTCAATCGTCAAAATCAAGTCTCGTAGTTTGTTTCATATTGCTTATGGTAGTCACAGCGGGGATGGGGTCACAGGCGGTATCTTATTTAATGCAAGCAGATTTTATCGAAAGCAGTTACCCTATTTGGGATAGTCGATGGTTGATTGATGAGCGATCGATTATTGGGCAATTGTTATATGCGCTAATTGGTTATGAGGCGACACCGACTCTGATTCAGGTGTTAGTTTATAGTGGTTATATTATTCTTCCGGTTACGCTATTGCTATATATAAAAATGATACACTATAGGAAAGTTGGATGACATATTTGGATAAGATCAGGCAGCTAGCAGTGGTTGTTTTTATTGGTTGGCTTTTTTTGCCTACGGTTAAAGCTGAAGTGGATAAAGTTTATCATCCGTATGTGGAGCAGGGTACCTATGAATTCGAGACTCGTTTAATTAGTTTATTAGATAGTGAGTTGGCAGCTAATTTTTCAGTCTATCGTTTTGGATTTGGTAAAGACTTTGCAGATGACTTATTCGTCGAGTTTTATTTAATTGGCGCAAGAGATAGCTCGCAGAATTTCGAAATTGAAGCTTACGAAATCGAAGCGTTATATCAGTTTACAGAACAAGGCGAGTACTGGGTTGATTTCGGTCTATTGTTTGAAATAGAAAGAGAACGGGAATCCAAAGAATGGGAAGGTAACATTGGATTTTTATTTGAAAAAGAATTCGGTCGTTGGAGTGCTGCGTTAAACATCCAAAATAAGTATGTTTATGAAGATGATAAAGAACACGGATGGGATGTTAGCCAAGCGTTACAATGGCGCTATCGATATTCTCCGGATATCGAGCCGGGTGTTGAGTTGTATTCAGATAGCCATAATTTATTTGTTGGCCCTGTAATCTTAGGGCAAGTTAAATTGGATGAAAGCAAATTAAATTGGGAAGTAGGAATTGTCACCGATCTTAATCATTCAACCAATGAAAGTATTTTAAGAGCACTGATTGAGTACGAGTTTTAGGAATGTTTCAGGTAAAAATAAATAGTTTTGTGAAGTCAATTAAGAGAGGATAAAAAAATGGCAAATGAAGGTTATCACGAACCGTTAGCAGAACTTTCAGATCAAACAAGAGATATGCATCGAGCAATCACTTCTTTAATGGAAGAGCTAGAAGCAGTTGATTGGTATAATCAGAGAGTCGATGCGTGCAAAAACGAAGAACTAAAAGCGATCCTTGCTCATAATCGAGATGAAGAAAAAGAACACGCTGCAATGGTATTAGAATGGATACGACGGCAAGATCCGAGTTTTGATAAAGAATTGAAAGACTATTTGTTTACTGATAAACCGATTGCGCATGGTTGATAGAATGTAACTTGTTGCTAAAAAGACTGAAATAGTCAATGGGTTTAAATATCGCATCGTTTTAAATGAAGAGTACTTATCATTTCTAAAAGTCCTACAGTTACTTCAGACAGATAAGAATTTCCGTGAATTTTATATTGATATTTTTAATCGTTCGGAGTTTTCGGCATATCGATGGGAAACGCCTAAGTTAACTATAGAATCAAAAAACCAAGACTTTCAATTTGTTATTCTAGAGGGTCGATCTTTAATTGGAAAACCAGGCAGAGCGGCATTTGAAAAGTATTTTAATGAAAATCAGGTAGTTGAGTTCTCAAATTTAGGTAATAATGCTTTATTAGTTGTTCCTATAAACCTTATCGGAATGACTTATAACAATGAATATCGGTATGATAGTAGAAACTGACAAAATAGTGGATGAGTTGGCTGCTAATTGATAATATTTGACGGACTTATTTTCTTTATTTGTGGGATAATATCGATGTTAGTTGTTAGCTTTTTCAAACAAACAAACAAACAAAGCCAGCATTATTGCCCAAATTTTATGGAGAACGTTTCTGGCTTTGTTAATTTTTGCTGTGTTTAAAAATCGTATTTAAAATACGGTTGCTATGAACTTTGAGGTTAAATTTTTTTTGTAAGAAAACGCACAAAAAATCACTCTCCAAAAACACGGCTCAATAAATCAGTTACCCTAGCGGCTGGATCACGACGGATCATCTTTTCTTCTTGCGCGACAAGTGTAAATAAACCATCTAACGATTTTTGCAGAATATAGGTTTCAATATTCAAATCTGGCTTTTTAGTAAAAGGGATCGCTTGATAGGTTTTCAACATGTTCTTATAGTTGTCATAGAATCCGATTTGCCCCATCGAATTTTTAATGACGGGCTTGAATTTTGAAGATAATTCCGCGCTGGTATTTTGTTTAAAATATTGAGTAGCTGCATCATCTGGTCCTTGTAAAATATTCCAAGCATCGCTGAATGTCATTTTTGTAATACTTGCAATAAAAATTCGAGTGGCTTCTTTTGATGCTGATTCGGCCGCTCGGTTCATTTGTGTTTCGAACTTGTCAACATGGCGACCTAAGCCTATTTTTTTTAAAGACGACTCTACCTTGCGTAATTCTTGTGGGATGGCAATATGAATAAGAGGATTATCGCTAAAACCACCCACTTTGCTGGTTTTAGCGACCGAGTTTCGGGTACTAACTTCGAGTGCTTGTTTTAATCCCGCAACGACGGTTTTACTATCTAGAGGCTTTTTACTCTGTTGTAGTTGACTGGTTAGTTCTCTGATATCTGAACTCTTGCAACTTATCAGAGTAATAGCTATCGGTAGAAACAGTACAACACTAATATAACTTTTTATAAAATATTTGAAAGACTGAATATTCATGTGATCATTCCTTTTTTTATAGACAAACTAATAATTGACTAAGCTTTTGATTGTTGCAGAATCATTATTTTCTGCCAGGTCTTGCGACTGATACCAGAAGTTAAAGACTCAATCTCATTTACTGAGGATATTATAGTAGCATCTGGAAAGTGCTGTGCATATAGTGCAGCAATTTTTCCAATGATCGCTAGTATTTCACTGCAATAATCAAGATAGCGTTTTAGCTCGTAGGAACTCAAATGCCTTTTTGGAGAAGAGGCGGTATTGTGATTTGATTCACCAACTTCAGTTGGATCTTTGGTTAGCTGGTGCATGTCTACGATATGAGCTATAGCACGAAGTTCGTTAAGTGATTCAATTATCTTTGCTCGCTTAATCCGTGTTTCGAGAGAGGTCAGGAAGAATATTGCCAGCCCAATCAGCATCAAGTCATTAACGCCAGATTCTGCGACTTGAATGATTTCTGAAAAAGTTGTTTTTGTCTCTGTTACTTCAAATAAACTCAATCCGTAAGTAATAAACATAATGCCAATAGATACGACTAACGCAACTCCGCCACGCAGCCAGTAGTTCGGTTTAGATATTAAAGCTAGGTTTGGTTCTGTCTCGTTGGTAATTTTTATTAGCTCTTTGCAGACATTGAGTAATCCGCTTTCTGGAAATCTTTCTTCCACTCTATTTTTTAACCGAGCGAGCGTATTGCCCACTCTTATAAAATCAATATCTCTATACATAAATAAAACCTCTTTTGCTAGAAACAAAATTAGCAGTATAAAATTTTTTACATAAGATCTATTTGAACTAAGTTAGCTCTGTTATTTTTATGCGACTAGCTTGATCCAGCCCAGAAAAATTTTCCGGCATAAATTCCGTTAGAATTTCATTTAAAAATCGAAAGCCTGTTTCTGTCGGTTTGATAATATTGTTATCTCTATCAAGCAATCCGCGTTTTATGCATTTTTCTACCGCATGATTAATTTGTGACAAAAGTATTCCAGTCGTTTGAAAAAATAAATCTTCGTTGACGCCATCTTTTAGGCGCATTGTATTCATCATAAACTCTAAAGGTAAATCTTGTTTCTGCAAAATTTTAGTCTGATCAATAAAAGCTTTTTGTTTATTCAAATAATCTTTCGGATTGCGGCGTTTACTGGTGCGAATAATTTGTTGGGTGTCCGCCCTAGTGATTTTTCCATGGGCACCCGCACCTATGCCGACATAATCGCCAAATTGCCAATAGTTGGTATTATGCCAAGACGGGAACTCGCCAGACAAATTAAATGCTGATACTTCATATCGTTGGTAGTTTTTACTCTGTAAAAATTTGAGTCCTTGTTCGCTTATATCGGCTAATAAATCATCATTTGCCATATTTCCTGGAGGATTTTGAAAGAATGCAGTATTCGGTTCAAGAGTGAGTTGATACCAAGATAAATGTTCAGGATTAAGATTAGTTGCTATTTTTAAATCATCAACTGCTTGCTGGATTGATTGATTAGGAAGTGCATACATTAAATCGAGATTGATATTTTTAAATCCAGCATTTCGAGCTATTTCAAACGTTTTTATCGCTTCATCGGCTTGATGTATTCTGCCTAAGGTCGATAAAAATTCATCATTAAAACTTTGCACGCCAATAGATATTCGGTTCACCCCTGCGTCAAAAAAACCGTCGAATTTATCAGCCTCAACAGTACCAGGGTTGGCTTCCATCGTAATTTCAATATCGATAAAAGGAAGCAGTGCTCGAACAGCTGAGAGTAATCGCTTCATACCCTTAACTGACATTAAACTTGGCGTACCGCCACCAATAAAAATACTGGTGAGTGAGCGTCCCCAAATTGTAGGGAGTTCTTGTTCGAGATCTGATATTAGTGCATCGATATATTCCGATTCTGGAATAGATTGTTTAACCTTGTGGGAATTAAAATCACAGTAAGGGCACTTTTGTACGCACCATGGAAAGTGAATATAGAGTGATAACGGAGGAAGTTGAGTGATTGCCATATTAGTTGTTTTGTTTTTCTAGAATTTCAGCAAATTGCTTTAAAGCTTTTCCACGATGACTAACCGATGCTTTTTCTTGAGGAGTCATTTGGGCGGCTGTTTTTTTCGCCACAGGACAGAAAAAAACAGGATCGTAACCAAAACCGCCATTACCGACTTCTGACGCTAAGATCCTTCCTTCCCAAGATGCTTGGCATATTATTGGCGTTGGATCTTCTGCATGGCGCATGTAAACAATAATGCACTGGTAACGAGCAGTTCTTTGTTTTTCTGGAACACCATCAAGAGATTGGATCAGTTTATTTAGGTTTTCGTGATCACTGGCATGTTCTCCAGCAAATCGTGCTGAATAAATGCCTGGTTTTCCTTTCAAATAATCGACTTCAATTCCAGAATCGTCTGCAATTGCAGGCAATCCTGTTTTTTTGCAGGCGTGTCGTGCTTTTATAATGGCATTTTCTACAAATGTGAGTCCATCTTCAACGGCATCATCCACTTGATAAGTGGATTGCGGCAAAATATTGATTGAGTAGCGATTTAAAATTGATGATAGTTCATCAAGCTTTTTTCTGTTGCCGCTAGCAAGAATAATGGTATTCGGTGTTGGCATCAATGGTGTATTTTCGTTATGGTAGAGGTTGTAATATTATCGTTTTTTTGAACTAATTGATACTTAGATTCAACCAATAAGTGCATAAGTTAAACCTGTAGAAGAAAAGGTCAGTTGCTAATACACCCACCATTTCTTCTCCGCCAGAGATGCGCAGATGAAAACTTATAAACACCTGGCCTATGACCAACAATGCCAGATATACGCACTAAAGAAAAGCCATTTAACACAACAAGCCATTGCAGATATCGTCGGAGTCAGTCAAACCACAATAAGTCGTGATTTAAAACGTGTGTCTAAAGGATCGGTTGACAGACGTTTGAAATTAAATATTCTTATGGATCATTTGTGTTATTGTTCGCAGGTCAAAATAAAACCGATAGGGTATTTAAAAATGAAATTATACGGCGTGGGGAAATCTCGCTCTTTTAGAGCTTTATGGGCATTGGAAGAAGCAGGAATTGAGTATGAATATATTTCAGTAAAGTTTGGTAGCTCGGATGAAAATGGTAGCGCAAGTGAAGAATACAAGACCCTCAACCCACAAGGTAAGGTTCCCACGTTAGTTGATGGCGGCTTAGTCGTCACCGAGAGTGGTGCTATTCTTAATTATATTGCAGCAAACAGTCCTAAATTACATTTAATTCCGTCGAACGATTTAAAGCGACGGGCAAAATATGATGAAGTGTGTTATTTCGTTTTATCAGAGTTGGAACAAGGACTTTGGACTAACGGAAAACACCGGTTTGCCTTACCCGAAGCGCAACGGGTATCAGACATTTTACCCACGGCAACTTGGGAGTTTAATAAAGCGATTAAAACATTACAAAGTCGCTTTAGCGGCGAAGGGTTTGTTTTGGGTGATGAATTTACCATGGCGGATGTTTTGCTGGCTCAAACCCTTGATTGGGCCGAGCGGTTTGAATTCGATGTACCGGATAATTTACTCAGCTACAAAAATAAAATGTATTATCGAAAAGGGTGTAAAAATGCGCTTGAAAAGCTAGAAGAGGCTCAATAGTTTGCTTTTTTAAACTCATCAAGTTTCTGGTTTGCGCCAGAGATTTGTTGGATACCAAATATTTCGGTATAGTCAATAAAAAATAAAAAGGGAATTAATAAAATAACATGGAACAGTTAACCGACCTAAAAGCGATACTCCACTCCAAACGCGCCAATATTTATTACCTCGAAATGTGCCGGGTGATGCAAAAAAACGGGCGGGTTCTTTATCTAACGGAAGAAAAATCTGAAAATCAGTATTGGAATATTCCCATAGCCAATACGACCTGCCTTTTATTAGGTACGGGAACCTCCATTACCCAGGCAGCGATGAGAATGCTGGCGCAAGCAGGGGTGTTAGTCGGATTTTGTGGTGGCGGAGCAACACCGCTGTTAATGGCAACTGAAATCGAGTGGCTCAGCCCCCAAAGCGAGTACCGTCCCACCGAGTATGTTCAAGGATGGATGTCTTTTTGGTTTGATGATGGTAAGCGGCTACAAGCGGCAAAGCGGCTTCAAATTTCGCGTATTGCGTTTATGCGAAAGATTTGGTCAAAAGATCGCGATTTAATTGCCGAAGGATTTTGCTTGGACGATAACGATATTTCCAGTGCTTTAGACACCGTTGTATCACGAATAGAAAAATCGGTGTCGGTAAGCAAGCTACTGCAAATAGAAGCCCAATTGACCAAACAACTTTACAAAATCGCAGCGAGTCGAACCAAGTTAAAGGGGTTTGTTCGTGAGCGAGAATCGGTTGGTGATTTTAATATTAACTTGGCGAATGATTTTTTAAATCACGGTAATTATCTTGCCTATGGTTTGGCGGCGACCACATTATGGGTGTTAGGTATTCCTCACGGTTTTGCGGTGATGCATGGTAAAACGCGCCGGGGGGCTCTAGTTTTTGATGTGGCAGATCTAATCAAAGATACGCTGGTGCTACCGTGGGCGTTTATTTGCGCTAAAGAAAATGCGACAGAGCAAGAATTCAGACAGCAAGTTCTGCGAGCGTTTACCGATCATAAGGCGCTCGATTTTATGTTTGAGCAGGTAAAAAGTATTGCGCTTAGGACTAGTTGGGATAAGAAGGAGAAAAATGATGGCAAGCAAGAATAGAAAAATTGAAGTAAAAGGGATTTCCGTTTCAGTCTTTCAAACAAATCAAGATGATTATATCTCACTGACCGATATTGCGAAGTCAAAAGAAGGTGATTCAAGAGCGGCTGATATTATTAAGAATTGGATCAGGAACAGAGGAACCATTGAATTTATTGGTACTTGGGAGCAAATACATAATCCGGGCTTTAAAGTGGTCGAATTCGACCACTTTAGAATGAATGCAGGCTTAACAAGTTTTGTTCTAAGCCCTGGGAGGTGGATAGAAAAGACCGATGCAAAGGGAATGGTTGTTAAAAGTGGTCGATATGGTGGAACCTATGCACATAAAGATATTGCTTTTGAATTTTGTTCTGCAATTAGCCCAATATTCAAATTATATCTCATCAAAGAGTTTCAACGTTTAAAAGAAAAAGAGCAAAAACAGCTAGGGTGGGACATCAAACGTAATCTAACCAAAATCAATTACCGTATTCATACCAATGCCATCAAAGAAAATTTGATACCTGAAAGACTGAGTAAACAAGCAATTAACTTAATTTATGCTTCAGAAGCGGATGTGCTCAACATGGCATTATTTGGTAAAACTGCGAAACAGTGGAGAGATGAAAACTCTAAAGAAAAAGGCAATATTCGAGACTTTGCTAATGTGTCTCAATTGGTTTGTTTGGCAAATATGGAAAACTTGAATGCGGTATTTATTGATGATGAACTAAAGCAAGCAGAACGATTAACACGATTGAACCAAATAGCGATCCAACAGATGAAAATTTTGCTTACGGATCATAGAGTGAAAAAAATGGAGCTGGATGATCGCCACCTAAATGAAGATAAAAAGTCATGATGGTTACCTTTGTATCTCAATGTGAAAAGAAATCGCTCGGTCGAACGCGTCGAGTTTTGGATAGTTTTGCCAACCGAATTGGGGATAATACCTGGCAAACGGTGATTACTAATGAGGGCTTAGGGGCGGTAAAAAAATTATTGAGGAAAACTGCGTCTAAAAATACGGCGGTGAGTTGTTTTTGGATTAGGAGTCGCTCAAGATCAGAACTGGTTTGGATTGTGGGGAATCGGGATAAGTTTAATAGTGAGGGGGTTGTTCCTGTGAATTGGACACAAAAAGATATGATAAATAGTAAATGGGAAAATGATTGGCAATATTTACCTCTTATCAAATCATTAACAGCTATTGCTGCACTTTTTCACGACTGGGGGAAGTCGTCAGAGTTTTTCCAAGCAAGGCTAATTGGCAAAGAAAAGCTGCCGAAAGGTGACCCTCTCAGACATGAATGGATTTCACTGTTGTTTTTGAATGCTTTTGTAAATAATGCAACGGACGATGAGCAGTGGATTGAACGTTTAATTGCAGGAGAATTTGATGCTGAAGCGTTAATACACTGTATCTCAGAAAACAATACCAAGAAACCCATGAAAGACTTACCGCTTGTCGCTAGTTTAGTAGCTTGGTTAGTTGTGTCTCATCATAGGTTGCCGCTTAATTCGGATGATGGTTGGCGAAATAGTGAGTCAGGATCTCTTTCAAAAACCTTACAAAGAATTACTCAAAAATGGGGCTATGAAAACAATTTTGATGATTCAGAGTTTAAAAAAAATGTAAAACGTTGTTTTAGCTACCCAGAAAACATCCTGCCCAGCCAATCTCAATCATGGCTCAAACAAGTAAAAAAGTACGCAGTTAAATTAAAATCTGCTTTTCCATTAGTATTTGAGGCAAAGGAGCATCAAACCTTAAGGGCTATTCTTGGCTATGCAAGATTATCTATGATGCTGGGAGATCATTATTATTCGTCACTGGCTTTTGACGATAAAAAACGTGTAAAAAGCCAAGAACTACCTTTGTATGCAAATACGGATAAAGACCCAAAAAGTAAGAAAAAACGATTAAAGCAAACATTAGATGAGCACTTAATTGGGGTGATGAAACAAGCGGTACGCAATGCACATTTATTGCCTATGTTTGAATCTAATGCAGGTGAGTTACCTCGTGTTTTTGATGTAACAAAACTGAAACAAGCCAGTCCAGACGGTTTTAAATGGCAAGATAAAGCTGTGAGTAAAATCAATAAATGGAGAACGAATCAGCCTAAAGATGATGTAGGCAATTTTGGTTTTTTTGCTGTGAACATGGCCTCGACAGGTACTGGAAAAACCTTTGCCAATGCGAAAGTCATGCGCGCTCTGTCACCTAATAAAGATAGTTTACGATATGTGCTGGCATTAGGGCTTAGAACGCTCACTTTACAAACAGGGGATGAATATCGTGACCGCATTGGCTTAGGGAAAGATGAGTTGGCTGTGTTGATTGGTTCGCGTGCCATTTTAAATTTGCACCATAAAAATACTCAAGAAAAAGAACAGGTAGCCTCTGTATCGGGTTCAGAATCAGAAGAAACGTTATTGGATAATGAAGTGTATTTTGAATCAGGTATTCCCGAAGGTGATTTAAAAACCGTACTAAAAAGTGATAAAGAAAGAAAGTTTCTGTATGCCCCTGTTTTAAGTTGTACGATTGATCATTTAATGGACGCAACAGAAACCAAACGAGGTGGTCGCTATATTTTGCCGACCTTACGCTTAATGTCATCAGATTTAGTGATTGATGAAATTGACGACTTTGATGGTACGGATTTAATTGCGATTGGGCGGCTCATTCATTTGGCCGGCATGTTGGGCAGAAAAGTAATGATTTCATCCGCAACGATTCCACCTGATCTAGCGCAAGGCTATTTCAAGGTGTATCAAGAGGGCTGGACTCTTTTTGCAAAAATGCGCCATAAAAACGCAAGTGTTGGTTGTGCGTGGATTGATGAAATAAACGCTGAAGTTATTTCGTGTATTGATAGCAATGAATACAATCAAAACCATACGCAATTTATTGAAAAACGTTTAAAAGCATTGCAAACTCTGCAACCAAAACGTAAAGCAAACATTGTTGCTTGTGAGCCAAGTAATGATGAAAACATCGAAACTTATTTCCATTCTGTCATTTTGGATGCTGTCATAGAAAAGCACCACTATAATCATATTATTGATGGTTCGACAAACAAATGTATTAGTTTTGGTGTGGTGCGTATAGCAAATATTAAACCGTGCATTAATTTAACGCGCTATTTATTAAATGTAGCGCTGCCAAATAATGTTGAAATTCGTGTGATGGCTTACCACTCTGCACAGTTATTGATTATGCGTAACGCACAAGAAAAACACTTGGATGAAGTGTTAAAAAGAAACAAAAATGACGAACAGAAAGTATTGGAACACTCTGTTATTAACAAGCATTTAGCTACAGTACCCAGTAAAAATGTAATTTTTATCGTGGTTGCAACGCCTGTTGAAGAGGTAGGGCGAGATCACGACTTTGATTGGGCGGTAGTTGAACCTTCTTCTTATCGTTCTATAATCCAATTGGCAGGGCGTGTTTTACGGCATCGTCCCAAAACGATTACGCAGCCAAATATTACACTACTGCAATATAACTTAAGAGCACTCAATAATAAAGGTATCGCGTTTTGTTATCCAGGCTATGAAAATTTAGACAATACATTAAATACGCATGACTTAAATATGTTAATAGATATTGATAAAGTTAAGGAAAGACTGGACTCTCAGCAGCGTATTAGCCGACAAAAGGTATTACAGGCAAAAAGTAAACTTGTCGATTTAGAGCATTATTGTATTGAGCAACTGTTAAATTCTGCGAATCAAGTAGGACCTGAAACCATGCAGGGCTGGTTATCAGGCTATTGGTGGTTAACCAGCCTACCTCAATACTATACGCAGTTTCGTCAAAGTAGTCCTCAAGCCCTTCGTTATTTAGTACCTGAAGGGAATTTTGCGGATGAATGGAGGTTTGTTGAAAAAGATCAAGAAGGAGGGTTTGTGCCTAACGAGTCTGATATAGAAAAAATTGAATTGTCAGAAAAAGAACAAGAGCGTTTATGGCTACATCGTGATTATAAACAGCTATTACTTGCCTTGAATGAGGGTGATGACTTAGAAAAATTAGCGTTAATTTATGGGGAGATTAGCTTACCTGTCTATGGCGATAATAAAAATGATTTGGAATTTTCCTATTCAAATCAGTTGGGTTTGAGTAGGAAGTAGAGCAAAAAAATAATACAGGAGAGATCGAGGAATGATAGATCCAATAGTACAAATATTTCTAACCACTCAAAAACAAGAATGGTTAAATAAAGAAATAAAATCAGGCATGTCTGATAAGAAAATAGACAACCTACAGGCGAAAGCTGCCGAATTTTTTCCAATACTGACATTGATAAGCGCAATAAAGAATGTGGCAGCGAATAAAAAAATTGGCAACTTAAACTTTACAACACACATCCCTAAATTTAGTAACCCGAGTATTAAATTAAATGGATTGATTGTAAAACCAAAGCACCATAACGATGGATTATTGCGCTCAGGCAATGTTACTAGAGTAGGACTAGATATTTTCAGTAACTCTGGCGCGATAGATCACACCAAAGAACTTATTTATGTCTATGAATTTTTAACTACTTATATGCCCGATGGAGAAATGATTATCGAGCATCTGCAAAGACAAAATCCGCAAGAAAAAGAAGAGGTGAAAAAGGTTTTTTCCAGTCTTGATATAAAAGAAAAGGACTTTGAGGTTATTTGCGACCAACTGTTACTGATGGTCAATAGTGACGAAGCATCGAAAACTAGCGAAGCCATTAAACAGGTTTATTTTCCTGTCGATGATGATTACCACTTATTGTCTATTCTATATCCTTCAGCAGTGATGAGCACACTCAGAACGCGAATCACCGCCATGCAATTTAGCGACAATGCTAAGCAAGCACGTAAAGATAAAAAAGACAACAAATATAATTCACAACCCATTTCTGATCTCTATAACGTAACAAAAATAGGTTTTGGCGGTGCGAATAAGCAAAATATTAGCGTGTTAAATAATAAGCATGGCGGGGACTTCTTTTTACTAGCCTCAGTGCCTCCGGTCTTAAAAAATCGTCACATTCAGCCACCTAAAAATAATTTTTTCTCCGATACCTTATACATTAAAAACTTTCAGGATGACTTTAGCAAATTGCATAGACTCTTTTCTGATAAAGACACGATGCATATTAAAAATCGGCGGCGTTATTGGATAAAGCACATTATTTATCAGCTTATCGAAAAATTATGGCAAGTGCGTAGCATTGAATCTGACTGGTCTGAATCTGGTACATATATAAAATTAAAATCGTATCAAAAAATATGGCTTGACCAAGCACAACAAGACAAAAGAAATGAAATTGACTTCGATTTAATTAAAACGGATCTGTCTCGATGGTTTGTGAATGCATATAACGAGAATATTGATAACGATACAACTCGGCTAGGGGACGACCACAAACTTGATATAGAGAAAATTATTGATGAAATGCAGGAGGTTTTACGATGAAACGTATATTAGTTTTACCGCGCATTAGCATACAAAATGCGAATGCACTATCTAGCCCTTATACTATAGGATTTCCTGCAATGACCGCATGGTTAGGTGTAATGCATGCCTTGCAGCGAAAATTAAAAGAGAAAAATAATGATTTAGATGATTTGACCTTTGATAGTATAGCTGTGGTAAATCATGAATTTAATTTACATACTTATAAGGGTAGTGGAGACTTTAATTATTCAATTATTGCCACCAGTAACCCGTTAAAAAAAGATGGCAAACGTCCAGCAACAATTGAAGAAGCACGGTGCCATTTAACGGTCTCCTTAGTGATTGAATATTCAGACATAGATTACGATGAAGCATTAGAAATGTTAGAAGATGTTACGCCTTTATTACATCATATGAAAATAGCGTCGGGGGATGTATTAGACTTCCAGCAGCCATGTCTAAAAACAATAACTAACCAGCAAGAAACAAAGCAATTAATGGCAAAACTGATGCCAGGTTTTTGCTTGATTGAACGCCGGGAATTGGTAGAGAAGGCAATGGAACATGGATTAGATGGTATGGATGCCGTACTTGATGCTTTGACGATTAATTCCCACTGTTATGTGATTGATAAAACAGAGGGAGCTGAACAAATAAAATGGATGCAATCTCGAAAACAATCAGGATGGGTTGTACCTATAGCCATTGGCTTCCAAGGCATCACAAACTTGGCAAAATTCACAAATCAACGCGATGCAGTCACACCACATAGATTTGCCGAAAGTGTTGTGACACTTGGGGAGTTCATTATGCCTGCTCGCATAGAGAACCTAGATAACATGCTATGGCATTACGCCAATGTAGAAAATAACCTTTACCTTTGTCAGCAAAACCAACCTTTAATTAATTCATAGGAGCAGTAACATGCAAAAAATAAAAGAAAATACACCATCAGTTTTAGCCTTTGAAAAAAAATTAGTACCTTCAGATGGTTTTATGTTTGGAACTTCTTGGGAAACCCGAAATGAAACGGCAAAGCCCTTGAAGCTAATAGAAAAGTCGGTACGAGGTGTTATTTCAAATAGATTGAAACCGAAGCAAGATGCTGATGAGGAAACCAAAAAACCTAATTTACAGCGTGTGGATAATTGTGCACTTGAAGCTGATCAAGATACCTTAAAGTTAAAGTTTACCTTGAAAGTATTAAGTGGCGTAGAAATACCTTCGGCGTGTGACAATAAACTATTTAGCGAAAGCTATGTGAATGTTGTTAATCGCTATATTCAAGAAGAAAAGTTCACCGAACTTGCACAGCGGTACGCCAGCAATCTCGCTAATGCTCGTTTTTTATGGCGCAACCGTGTCGGTGTGGAAAAGTTGGAAGTACGGATAAAAGTCAGTGGAGACAAAACAAAAGCATGGACGTTTAATGAAAGTGACAACATCAAATTAAATGACTTTAGCAATGACAATAAAAATCTACAGGCATTGGCTCATGAAATTTCACAGGCATTATCGGGCGATAAAGAATATATATTGTTGGATATTACAGCTTTTGCCAAAGTGGGTACAGCGCAAGATGTTTACCCTAGTGAAGAAATGGTTTTAGATAAGAACAATAGTAAAGAAAAGAAAAGTAAAATTTTATATCAAGTTAATAATCAAGCAGCAATGCATTCGCAAAAAATTGGGAATGCAATACGCACGATTGATACATGGTATCCCGATTATATGGAGAACAACAATAAAGCCATTGCCATCGAAACGTATGGCTCTGTCACCAATTTGGGCGTTGCTTATCGTAAAGATAAAAAAGTTAATTTTTATACCTTGTTTGATAAGTTTGCGCGTGATGAGGCACTAGAAAACAAAGAAGATGAACATTTTGTAATGGCAGTATTGGTGCGTGGAGGGGTATTTGGGGAAAGCACAAAATGAAATATTACATAGATATAAAATTACTACCAGATGAAGAAATTCCAATTTATTTCATCCGAAACAAAATTTACACCAAACTCCACAAAGCCTTATTCACTTCGAAATCTACTGAAATCGGTGTGAGCTTTCCTCGTTACAAAGTAATGTTGGGTGGTGTAATTAGAATACACGGTTCAGAGTCAAATCTTACTGAGCTACAATCTTCGGATTGGTTGGGTGGTTTAAAAGGTTATTGTTCGGCGAGTTCTATACAAAAGATCCCGGCGGATGTGATGTATAGGAACATATCCCGTAAACAAGCCAATATGACTGAAGCGAAATTAAGGCGCTTAGTAAAGAGAGGATCAATTTCAAAAGAGGACATAAAAAATTACAAAGCCAAAATGTTTGCAACAGGACTCGATAATTCATATTTAGAATTGCAAAGTGGCTCAAATGGGCATAAACATCGTCGTTATATCCAATTTAGTGAATTACTCTCAGAACCCGTGAGAGGCGAATTTGACCAATTTGGTTTAAGTAAAACAGCAACAATTCCTTGGTTTTAACCAATAATTTTTACGCTCTTTAACAATTCAATAAAATCAACAAGTTACACCGGGGTGGTTTTTTATTGGTAAAACAATGAAAAACCATCTAAGTCTTTGTTGTGTCAATTATTTTTGCATCTTATAATCGGTTCACTGCCGCACAGGCAGCTTAGAAATCAGCTACATTATCAAGCGCTTCGTCCGCTGTGTTCACTGCCGCACAGGCAGCTTAGAAATAAGCAATATACAAAAATGATGTGTGATACTTGTTCACTGCCGCACAGGCAGCTTAGAAATCGATAACAGTTGAAGAATTAATGAGCCAAGGGTTCACTGCCGCACAGGCAGCTTAGAAATATCAAACTTAAAAACCTTAACAAACCTTACCGTTCACTGCCGCACAGGCAGCTTAGAAACGCTTGATCTACACCAGCAACGCTTTGATTCTGTTCACTGCCGCACAGGCAGCTTAGAAATTGCAACAGTAGAGAGTCAATTTCAACCATGCGTTCACTGCCGCACAGGCAGCTTAGAAAGGAATAGCCGATAAAAACGGAGTCAAGATATTGTTCACTGCCGCACAGGCAGCTTAGAAATTTGATGATCGCAAGTATCACACCTCATTTTTGTTCACTGCCGCACAGGCAGCTTAGAAAAACTAGAAAGATTGATGTATTGTCAGCTCCAGGTTCACTGCCGCACAGGCAGCTTAGAAATGTAACAAAGGATCTCACAACAACACTAACAAGTTCACTGCCGCACAGGCAGCTTAGAAATTAGTGAATAACAAAGACCTCTCAAGAACATAGTTCACTGCCGCACAGGCAGCTTAGAAATTGTATGATGCCAGGTTGTGGAATTCCTTGCTGTTCACTGCCGCACAGGCAGCTTAGAAATGAATCTGGTAAATATTTCATACTTTATCATAGTTCACTGCCGCACAGGCAGCTTAGAAATCCATAAGCCGTGCTGCCACTACTCACAGCGCGTTCACTGCCGCACAGGCAGCTTAGAAAAGCTACCCTTTTTTTCACTATTTATCGCATAAGTTCACTGCCGCACAGGCAGCTTAGAAATAACGCAATGAGAACGGTTAGAGTTAAGCATAGTTCACTGCCGCACAGGCAGCTTAGAAAGTGGATGGCGCAGGCAGGGCAACAAATTGGTCGTTCACTGCCGCACAGGCAGCTTAGAAATGAGGGTGATCCCATCCAAAATCCATACCATCGTTCACTGCCGCACAGGCAGCTTAGAAATAGTAGTTAATTGATATCAAAGTTTTTACGCAGTTCACTGCCGCACAGGCAGCTTAGAAAAATAAAGAGTCACCAGCTCTTCATTGACAGATGTTCACTGCCGCACAGGCAGCTTAGAAATCATATTCACATGGTTATACCTCAAAAGAATCGTTCACTGCCGCACAGGCAGCTTAGAAATCAAATAAAAGTGCCCAAATCTTTAACCAAAGGTTCACTGCCGCACAGGCAGCTTAGAAAGTTAGCCTCACATAGAATTTGTGGCTGACCTTGTTCACTGCCGCACAGGCAGCTTAGAAAAGAATGTAAATTCACTCCGCGCCGAAGCGAAAGTTCACTGCCGCACAGGCAGCTTAGAAAATGGGTATGGTGGAGTCTTCAATTAATGCAAGGTTCACTGCCGCACAGGCAGCTTAGAAATTTTTGCTCTCGAGCTACATCCAGCGCCAAATGTTCACTGCCGCACAGGCAGCTTAGAAATACTGTTCGATGATTTCGGCTAACCTTCCAAAGTTCACTGCCGCACAGGCAGCTTAGAAAAAAGCCGCCAAAGTTTGGGTCGCTATGAATTTGTTCACTGCCGCACAGGCAGCTTAGAAAGATCTAACATGGGGTTTCTACAATTCTGCAAAGTTCACTGCCGCACAGGCAGCTTAGAAATTAAGATTATTTATTGTTTGAAGTGTTTTTTCGTTCACTGCCGCACAGGCAGCTTAGAAAGCTAAGTCTAGGCGTATCAGTATTATATCAAAGTTCACTGCCGCACAGGCAGCTTAGAAATGACCCCATTTAAGCGAACCACTCATGCAAGCGTTCACTGCCGCACAGGCAGCTTAGAAATCAGTGATTTGAGGCTTTGGTCTTAATTCTACTGTTCACTGCCGCACAGGCAGCTTAGAAATAGAACAACCAGCGGAAAAACACATGAAAGAAGTTCACTGCCGCACAGGCAGCTTAGAAAAAACGGGTTCACTGTTGAACCAATAACAGACAGGCAAATCACATAATCTACAAAAAATAGTTCACTCTGAAAGTATGTTAAACACCTATTCAACCAAAGGACTCGATCATTTAGGGCTGGTGGCGGGAGTGTGTCAGGAACTCAGGGTCGCTGAATTCTTCGATCTTACGGCTGTAAATTGGGAAATCACATTAAATGTCTAGGGGATATTCACCTGCAGATTTACTCCTAAAAGTGGGTGCGGAATGTTGGGTAAATAGAGCTTTTCAGCCTTTCAATGTTATTGATCAACGTGCGATGATGTCGAAGCTAGTATTAACAACCATCAAAGTGAGTTTGAACTAATACATATCAACCACGTCAGTTTTTGGTTCAGGAAAACTCTGCCACTATGACTTTTCTTCTCTCCAGCGTTTAACTTCGTTCAAATCAAAAATCCATTCGGAATATTGATCGCCTCTTTGCTCAACCGGCATTCCATCACGTATCCAGCATTCAATGCTGGTTTGCGTGACATCCATCATGCTTGCCAGTGTATCTTTGCCGACGATTTGGTCGTCAGAGGTATAAATTTTTGAATCATCAACAATGGATTTGTTGTGGCGACGTTTGGCTTGGCGTAAATAATTTGAACTTCTCATGATGATTCCTCCGCGGTCTACTACTACAGTCGTTACGTATTGTTTATTGAGCAACTAATAAGATATAACTAAAACCCCTTCACCTCCTATAACTATAGATGAATTTACCCATAAAAGAGTTACAAATAGTATTCAAATTAAAATTAATTGCTCTTGAATGATGAAAGTCGCCAAAGTATAGATATATATTGGCAAAGCTGTTTCATTTTGGACAGTTTTAGCGGGGGGATTTTTAGACCGATTTGTTCTGAATAAAGTTTGATTAAGTTTTTTTCTTGCTGTTTATTCAACCCAAAATTGATGATCAGGTTAGCAATATCCATTACTACATCGCTATAACAAGCATACTCCCAGTCGATGATTTTTAGCTCTAAGCTAATGTTATTCCAAAGTATATTGTTCGGGCTGAGATCATTGTGACAGAGATGGCTAGCGATAAAATTTCGGGTTAGTTTTTTTGATTCTCGATAATATAAATCAATTTGATTAGCTGATTGTGGGGAGTTTTCAAGCGCGAGTTTTCGATACCTTTGTAGATGAGAATCAATATCGATTACAGGCAATTGTGAATGAGTATTAAAGGTATTTTTTTCAGAATGTAAACGTATTAAAAATTTGCCTAACATGGATAAAAAAGGCTGGGCTAACGTCTCAGAAGTGATAGGGAGCGAATTTACCCACGGAAAAATTCTTACACGATTTGTATTAAGGTAACAATCGACCAGCCACTGATTAAGCCATGGATAATCAGTTAATCGTTTTATTATAGGAGGTTGGTTAACTTGGGGTAATAGCTTTTGATTTTCGCTATTAATAATCTGAACAAAGTAGCTTTTAGTAATGCCTTTATCGGGGTAGAGAAATTGATAGTTATAGTTTGATTGACCTTTAGCCAGATGTCGCCAGTTAGTCTTGACAGACAGGTGCCCAATCGAAAAAAAATCGCTTAATTCTTGCCATGAACGACTGCTATGTGTCCACCAATCAGGTTGCATAAGCAACTTGTTGCTCATAATGTTTTTTCCAGACGATCCAACCAATCACTGCTAGGATGATATAACTAAAAAATAAAACGGCAGTTAAAGCAAACCCCTTGGAGAGATATAAATAAATTGAAACTGAATCAATGACAATCCAATAAAACCAATTTTCCAGTACTTTTTGAGTAACCATATAGGTTGCAAGTACAGCAAACCAAGTAGTGAAAGAATCGATCAATGCGAAATCTTGGCTAGTGTAGTTGTTCAATAAATAAGCTGAGATAACAATAAGTAAGATGGTTATGCCTATTAGAGTCATATGCGTTTTTACTGACCAAGTTAAAATAGCTTTTTGCTGAGTTAAGGTTGTTTTTTTCTGCCATTGTTGCCATCCGTAAATAGCCATGATCAGATAGTATAAATTTAGCAATGATTCCATATAGAGATTAACATTAAAAAATAAAAAAACATAAATTGAGGTACTAAAAAATGCCGCAGGCCAACACCAACGACTCTCCTTGATCGCTAAGAGTAAATAGGCTATCGCCAACAAAACCGCTAGCCACTCTAACAATGAAGTAGCGAACAGTTGTTCAAGAAATAGTTGGTAAAAGTCTGTCATATTCTCTAATGATTCGAATGTTAATTATTCAAACTCGCTACTAAAAGCGATACCAATAACACGCGGAGCGGCTAGTTGATAGTAAGCATCGGTTTCATAGAAATTCCGGGGGTCATTACCAAAAGTTCCAAACGCGCGCGTTTGAATATTCCTATCCGTCAAGTTATTCGCGTATAAATGAAGCTGCCAATTTTCTCGTTGGTAGGTCAGTCTCATGTTAAATATTTCATAACCATCGGATTTTTCCTCATGGCGATCAGAAAAATAAAAATCGCCTTTCGATTCTATTTCTGTATTAAGTATCCATTGATCTGAAATAAAGTAATCTGCGCCAATAACGAATTGGTATTGCGGAGAGTGAGAAAATGCCCGTCCTTTTAAACTAAAAGGGACAGGAGGAATACTTTCTAAATCTGCATAGATATGATTATAACTGTCATACTGAGTATATTGACTTTTCAGTAGCCCTAAACTTGAATAAAGTTTTAAGTTATCAGTTGATTGCCACTGAGCCTCGAACTCTAAACCGTAACTATTCCCTGTTGCAGCATTGCTAGTGATATCGGTAAAACTACAGGGACAAATTCCACCAGCTTGAATGGTGAGTCCGCTTTCCAGTGAGCGAACAATCGAATTTTTACTTTGAATATCTTTACGATCCTGATAGAAAACTGTGGCTTGCAATGTTAACTCATTGTCTAACCAATGACCTTTAAAGCCTGTTTCATAGTTCCACATAAACTCGGTTTGGTATTCTCTTTGATTTTGTGAAATTTCAGCAGCAGTATTAAATCCGCCTGCTTTATAACCTCGAGAAATTAAACCGTAAAACATCCGGTTTGTCGCATAATGATACTCTAGAGAAATTTTTCCACCCCATAAGTTTTCGCCTGGTTTGAATTTTACGTCTAGACTATCCGAATAATCAGCGCTACGTCGCTCGAAACGCAATCCGCTTGTCAGTATCAGTTTTTTATTGATCGGAGTACTCAATTGCCCATATAGCGCGATATTTTTTGTATCTAAACGACTTAAAAAATCGATCGGTTCAAAAGTATGCTGACGAGTCAAGTTGATTTTTTGATCTCGAAAATAAAATCCGGCGACCCAGCTACTCTCTTCGTCGGTTGAAGAGTGAAGTTTGATATCAAAACTGGTATTTTGGTTGTCACGTTGATAGTTGTCAAAAGATGAATACCACCAATCGTATCCCCAAACATCCGAATCGCAAGCGGTGCCGTCACAGATAGCTGGGTTACTCCAGTCTTCATCGTAGCCGTATTCAAGTTTCGAATCAGCAAAACTTAAAGCTGTCTCCACCCAATATTTCTCGTTTAATTCGCTGTCTAATCTAAATGCCAGCGCATTAGTTCTTTGCTTATCAGATCCTGGCTGATCTGAGAAAGTATTGCGATTGGAATCCAAACTAAAAACATCGTAACCATTATCAATATCGGCAAAAAATAGAGTGGTGGTTAATTCGTTATTGTCATTAATTTGATAAACGAATTTTCCGCGTAGACTTAACTCGTCTAAATTGTTGGTATCATCTCTTTCAAGAAAACGGTTATTGATGAATCCGTCACTTTGATACTGTTTTACCGCGAACCTGTACCCAAGACTTTCGGAAGCCGAACCGCTCACAACGGCGGAAAGTTCCCTACCTGAATAAGATTCAAGTGATGCCGATAGTTTTGAATAAAAAACATCGGTCGGTGAATTAGAAACCAGATTTATAAGACCGGCTAAACCATTCGCTCCATACAAAGTTCCTTGAGGACCGCGAAGAATTTCTACTTGTTGAATATCAAGTGTTGTTGCGGCTGTAGAAATTCCGGTTAAATCAATTCCATCCAAAACAACCCCAACGGAATGATTGGTAGATTCAACAAATTCACTTCGCTCACCAACGCCGCGAATTTGAATAAACCGCCCCCGTGAAGCACCGGTCGCAAAATTAACATTAGGAGCAATGTTGAATAGATCGGTTAGTTGTTGAGCATTTCTCTTTTCAATGGTCGCTTGACTGATAAGAGTAATACTATTAGGTAATTCGAGAACATTTTTATCTTCCAGTTCTGCGGTAACGATGAGTGTTTCGGATTGCTCTAAGCTATAGGCTAGCGTGCTAAAAGAAAATATACAGTAGATAACCGCTGCAGTGGCTAGTTTTTTGCGATTGAACTTCATTAGTTTGATCTCCAAAAATCACGAAAAATTAATTCGCAAAATAAATAGATGGAGATCCGGTAAGACGATGGTCAAGAAAGCAAATTTTGTAAAACTGATACTGAGAGATACAGCCCTAAAATTTACCACCTGTCCCTACGCCGGCATTAACCGGATCAGGTTCAAAGGGTACAAATCTCAGATCGAAAAACTAAGTTACGACCGCCCCTCAGGTTGAGCGGGGATTATAGGTGAAAGTCAGTTGAGAAGCAAAATAGCTTTATCGGCGACTATCTTCATAAATATTGAACATCATGGGGTTTAGTGTACATATTGATAGTGAAAACTATACTCAAATCTTGCGAGAGTAACAACTGCTTTGTCCACAGACTCATGCTAATTTGAATCTACACCCGTGATCAATGAAGATGCTTGGTTTTTAGGTTTAAGAAGATCATGGTTAGCCCATGCAAAAATGACTAGTTTACCAGCGATTGCAATTAGCTCTGGTGTATTAATTGCGTCTATAACATATCTACGTGATAAATTTAAAATACGGCTCTTTTTATTTTTTTGAAGCTGCTTTTGCGCAATTTCAACCATTGTTTCAAGCCGAACTAAGCGCTTATCCATATCAACAGTCCTATCACTTAATTTCTCTGTTAAGTCGTTTAAACGTTTGACCTCGTCAGTTAGTTTTAAGGTATCTAACAATATATCTTTCCAACTAGCCATTTAATGAAACTCCTTTTTATCAGTAGAATCTAACGCTTCCTCTACTTTTTTGACTGCTTTTTCAGTTGATCTGATAGCCTCTTTTAAACTTGCACCAACCAAATCCATCAACTCTGGCATTTGAACATCCTCTGACGGATTGTATGCGTCTATCGCTAAACGAACCACATCAGCGGCAGATGTCTTCTTATCCGCAGATAGTCGGGCGAGTTTTTTACATTATCTTCGGAGATTAAAAATTGTTTCCTAATTAAGCTTTCAGCATTTTGAATTGCCATTTTTTCCACCTTTTGTTTATCCGTAGTTTTATTGTGGCATACACATGTGCATACACAGTGAGGAATGGTTTTTTTAATTGCCCAAAAAAGACCGCTAGGCATACACCTAACAGTAAAATGCGCCCCCCTTGCTCTACCCACAACTAAAACCTTTTGGCAGCCAGGTTTTTAAGTGCTCTGTTGAAAGGTACGAGCCAGAAGGCTCATCACTATTTACCCCGCCAACTCCAACCTCTCAGCGGTATAAGAGCGCTTTGGCGGCATAGCTTGGGAGTTATTTCCAGGCTCAATATATATGTAGGCTTTTGGCTGGGGAACGTTCAACCCAATCACTTGGGCAGGTACATTCCTATTAGCATGCGTGATAACTGGTGGGGCAATGCCACAATTTTGCCATATTTCAGTACAGGATAGACATCCTTCAACGACTATTTGTCTCATTTTGTTGTTTTAATAGCAAAACTACGAATAACTTTATGAGCTAACAATGTCAAACAATAGCAAAAATCGACAGAGGTTTTTTATTATATTCTTAAAATTTGCCGTTATTTCGTTTATCTATCTCAATTGTATAGTTCTCATCTAAATGAATATTGTATTAACGGTTGCAAAGATATTGTCAGCTGTATTTTTTACGTGCGTCATATTTGCTCTCATTCAAAACATAAATGTTAGAGGAGTTTTCTTTTTACAATCATTTTTTGGCTTAACAGTTTATAGGGCGTATGAGCTGGAACAGTTTTTGGAATTAGTACTCACGGCGATAGCTAGCGGGTTTGTTTTTACACTTTGTACGCGAGAACGCAAAATGGCGTTAGCAACCTTAGCTGGCGGCATAATTGTAAGCAGCCTCTTGTTGTTAACAATAATTGATGGACGCGGGTTAATTCGTAGTAATGATTACTTCGTGTTTTACTGGCCTCTATGGGTATTTTTGGCATATATACCGGGTGCTCTTCTAGGAGTACAATCTCATAAAAGAAAAATTCTGGATCTAATTTCTAATCAGGTAAAATTCAGACTTCTGCCAACAATTCGTAAATCGTATTTTCTTATAGCGTTACTATTTTTGGTTGTTATTCTTGGTTTACGATTTCTGTCTCCACAGATAGTTGAAATAATATTTCTACCGAATATTAAGTACAAATGGATTGATCATAGCGTTAAAATGTATTCTGTGTATTCGGTATATTTACTGACGCTTTGGGTACTTTCCCTATATTATGTAAAGCGACGATCAAAGTCTAAATATGTAACAACACTTATAGTATTTGTATCTTGGTTATCATTTCCTACTTTTAAGCATTGGGATATAGAATGTTATGATTATTGTCAGAAATCTGTAGGGGATCATAGTGATGTTTTTGTTCCAATAATATTTTCAATAGAACACTTGCTATTTCCATTTGCACCCCCATTTGTGGATATCTTTTATCTCCTTTTTAGCACAATTATATTTTTAGTCTGTTTTTTAATTTTATTAAAAGCCTCAGTGATTAATAAGGATCAACTTTTAAGGTTCAGTGAAGTCAAAGCAATATTCTTTCGTTTTTGTTTTATACATCTAGGGTTGCTTGCTATTGCAGCTATATTCCTTTTTATCATAATGCTCACCTAATAAGACGAATCTGTCTTTTGAAATCAGCTTAAAAGCTTTCTTTGAATTTTAAGGTTAATTTCGGGGGATGCGCACGAAACTTCATTATATGATAAAAAATTGCTTGAAAAATAATACATAAGTATTAATATAAGCACTTATGTGTATTGTAAGAGCTGAAATTATGAACTCCCCTGATTTTCTAGATGAATTAGCTGAATTGGCGCTAGGCAGTCGATTAAAACGGTTGAGCGACCGTTTAATGACCGATGTCAGCCAAATTTATAAGATGTGTGGTCACAATATTCAGCCTAAATGGTTTACCTTACTAGCACTCCTTTATCGGAAGAAACGTACCAGTGTGGTTGAAGCCTCTGAAATGCTGGGGTTAACCCAGCCTGCTATTAGTCAATTTGTAAAGGAGTTGCAAGCCAACGGGATGGTGATCATTAAGGCGTCGGAAATAGATTTTAGGCGAAAATACGTTTCGCTTAGTGAAGAGGGTTATCAATTGGTTGCAGAGATGCAGCCGATGTGGCGAGCAGTTAGGTCTGCTGCGAATCAACTGTGTAAAGACGCGGGAGGCGAGTTTTTCGAATCCGTAAAATCCTTTGAAAAAGCGATTTCTAATCAATCTCTGTTACAAAGAACAGTTACTTTATTAGATAGTAGCAAGATTAATTCTGACATCGAAATTGTCGAATTCAAGCCAGAGTTAGCTGATTATTTTAAGTCCATTAATAGTGAATGGATTACTGATATGTTTGAACTGGAAGATTGTGATCGAGAGATTTTAGATAACCCCGAAGAAATCGTTATAAAAGCAGGTGGAAAGATTTATTTTGCCAGACTTCCTGAATTAGGTATCGTTGGAACCTGTGCATTACTCAAAAAAGGAGAAAATAGCTTTGAATTAACTAAAATGGGAGTGAATAGAAGTGTGAGAGGTAAAAAGATAGGTGAAACCTTGTTAGCGTATGTCATTAGTGATGCCAATAAAATGCAGATCAGTAATTTATTTTTGCTCACTAATAGCCTGTGCGAAGCGGCCATACATCTCTATTTAAAGTTTGGTTTTGAACATGATCCAGAAACCATGCATAAATACGCTGTGAAATACGACCGTTGCAATGTTGCTATGAGATATTTTGGAGGATAGCGATCATCGGCGAAATATATTAATCGCATACCCAAACCTAATCATATAATTAGCCCCTAGTTTTTGATGGCCTCTGCCACGAATATTTCGACATTTTTAGCATCAATATCTTGTTTTTTGACAATCTTCAAATGCCTTCTTTTCTTCCCTTTTCCTTCAAGCATTCCAGAGGGATCAGGAAAATCAACGCCATTACTAAACTCAATAGAAATGTGCTCTTTGTAAGGAAATATACCACCTATCAACGCATTGGATAGGTTAAAAACTAAACCACCATATTTTATATCTTCAGTGAGTTCTTTATTGGCACTGAGGAATATTTTTCTTATTGACACGATAATCTCCAGTTTATCAGGCGATATAGACTGTAAATCATCCATGAACTTATTTACCCTGTCATTATCTGAAATTTTCATGTTACCTCAGTGTGATTCTTAGGGCATAACGTTCGCATAAATCGCGCGAAGCATGAGTGTCGATTTTGATGCGTTTGTATGCGTTGCGTATTTACAGCGACCATTTTACTTCTTTACCTGACTCTACAACCATACCTGACTTTACAATGTTGGTTGAGATAAAGATATCTTCTAACGACACGTCATAATGCAATGTAAGCGCTTTAGCTAGACCTATTTGAAGAGATGTAATGTCAGGTTTTGACCAAATTGATGGTAACAATAAATTTGCCATTATTACGTATTCATTACCTAATTGTTCAGTACTAGTAATGATATTAATAGTCATTTGCTCTGAGGACATTTTTGATTCATTTGCCCAAAGCTCAATTAGATTGCTTGAGCTATCTGAATTGTTTTGACATTTTGATGTAATAATACAATTAGCTATTGGCATAGATGTTTATCTTTCACTTACCCATTTGTTAGTTTAGCTTTTATTGGAAAGACCCTTCGCCTTCAAGAGATGCCTTGTAGCATTTATAAGGTGATGTGACTTCAGATGCATTATATTTTTCCTCGAATCCCTTAAGCATGATATCAACTTGGAAATCAAGATCAATTTTATCCTTCGCTATTGCTTCAGGAATATTGTGAATGGCATCAGCGAGGTCAGCAATTAACTCACATTCTTTCTTAGATAATCCCTCTTGTTGTCCTTTATAACCGAGAATCCGTATTTGCAAAATAGTGCGATAGATTGATTCGAGTAGTGCTATTTTCTCTTTTTCCAAGAACAAAGCCTCCTTTGAAACATAGCGTTTAAATTGAGCAGCACTGTCACTGATCCGCTCGCGAAGCGCCGCAACCCTTACTGGTGTCTGCTCAAATGCTTGGTTATGTGACGGCAGTTACTACTGCACTTAAATGTTAGTTAAAAACCCTAAGCCCTCTCCAAATAACTTAAGTTGAAATTCACCGAAAGTAGTATGAAAAACTATGTTGCAAGGTAAAGTGTAGTGCCAGTTTTTTAGCAAAGGAACAACTACCAATGCTTTTTTAGTAGTCGTTTTGCCTGACTTTCACTTATTTTATCTCCGTTAGCCTTCCGTCTTCCATTATCTCAGCGCTTAGTTTGCTCGATTTTTAACATCAGTGCAAGTGTGTTTCCACAAGCGAAGTTCGTGTTGGATTCAACACATTGTCCAGAGTTTTTAACTCGTCATCTCGGTTGCCAGTGGTGGTTGCCACACTCAGGAAGGGGTGCAACTGTTTTCGATACGCTCATTTAAAAGCGGCTTAGTTCAACGCCCAGCTGAGTTGAGCGGGGGCATTACTGAAACTGTTAAGTGCCATGTTGCTATAAATTATTTATGGGAAACAATCAATTGAGGGATTTTATTTAATGGAATTTCTTTATCCACTGCACCCAGTTTATATGCTTCTTGTGGCATCCCATATACAACGCAACTCGCTTCGTTTTGTCCTATGGTATGAGCACCTGAATCATGCATTTCTTTTAAACCTTTAGCACCATCATCCCCCATCCCCGTCATAATAATTCCTAGCGCATTGCTGCCGGAAAATTTTGCCACGGAACGAAATAATACATCAACCGAAGGTTTATGCCGACTCACTAATGGACCGTCCTTTATTTGAACGGATGCGCCAAATTGAGTTGTTTGTAGCATCATATGTTTTCCGCCAGGAGCAATTAACACTCTTCCTGGAAGTACCGCATCATTATTCTCAGCCTCTTTCACATCAAGACGGCATAGTTGATCTAAACGTTTTGCAAATGCTTTTGTAAACTTTTCCGGCATGTGTTGAACAATCAAAACAGGAGGAATGTTTTGAGGTAATGCAGTCAAAACGGCTTCTAACGCTTGGGTGCCACCGGTCGACGCACCTATAGCAATCAAAGCACCAGTCTTCGTCACATTTCGACTAGCATTTTTAGTTAACATTGCATCAGCTGTCAATTTTGCTGCTGGTTTTCTTATTGGAACAATTGGCTTAGGTTTGATACTGGATAAATTGGCTCTTGATGCAGTTCTTATTGCATTAACCAGATCCTTTGAAGCTTCAGGTAATGATGTTTTTAAATTAGCTTTTGGTTTTGCGACGACTTCAATTGCACCTATTCTTAATGCCTGCAAAGATGTTTTTGAGCCTTCTTCTGTCAAAGTTGAACACATTACAACAGCCGTTGGTCGCTCAGACATAATTTTTTTTAGAAAAGTAATTCCATCCATTCTTGGCATTTCAACATCTAGAAGAATCACATCAGGCCAATTTTTTTCAAGTTTAGGTTGTGCAAATAAAGGATCTTGCGCAGACCCTATCACATCAATTCCGGAGGCATCCGTTAAAATCTCGGTTAACACCTTTCTAACGACTGCTGAATCATCAACAATAAACACTTTTATTCCCATGTCTTTTCCCTCAAATATAGTTAACTTGTTGGTATATTCTTTTGTATTGGTTCATGTTTCACCCAAACATCGCCACTAGCGACATCCATCACGATTCTTCGATAACCTGTCTCACCAACATGCGCAACCATTATAGGTATATTTCTTTCAGATAAATGTTTTATCGCCGCTTCGGTATTTTTATTTCCAATGAGGTCATCTTCAACCAGAAAGGAGTTGCTTATCATATTGCTACCGCCAAATATTTTAGCCTGATAGTCAGATAGCTTCGTTTTATATCTCTTAGCATCTCTTTCGAATAAGGCCATTGCTGAATCTGAATAGCGACCATTTATTCTTGATGGATCTTCAAGCTGGCGTTTAGTGTCTCTCGTGCCAGGCAATACAAAATGGCACATTCCTCCCATTTTATATTTTGGATGCCAAAGGGTAATCGCAATACAAGAACCTAAAATAGTATGTAACTGACAATGGACGTCAGTAAAAAAAAATTCACCAACATTCAAAAATAGGCTATCTACATCTTTAGAAAAAGATCCAATATTTATAGGTCGGTTTATTATCAATTCAATAGTTCACTTATATTTTTTGATAAACTGTGGGTATGACCGTTTTTAGCTTACTGGTTATATCTTTTAATGATTCAGAGTGACCAATAAATAAATATCCATCTGGTCGTAATTTATCAATAAGTTGATTAATGATTTTCGTTTTAGTCTCGCGGTCAAAATAAATCAACACGTTACGTAAAAATATAATATCAAAAGAGTCAACATTTAGTAGTGGTTGCTTTAAATTTATTTGAGCGAATGTAACTCGACTCCTAAGTTTAGAATCGATTAATAAAGTCCCTTCTTGCTCCCCTGTTCCTCGTAAACAATACTTGTGCAAATATTCCTTGGGAATGCCATCTATTCGATTTTGTATATAGTGTCCCTGCTGAGCTTTTTTTAATACTCTGGTACTAATATCTGAACCAAATATTCCCCACGGTTTATTTTTAAGCATATCATCAAAGAGCATCGCTAAACTGTATGCTTCTTCACCGGTTGACGAAGCGGCGCTCCAAAGTTTTAGTTTACGCTTACCATCCCATTTTTTTAAGATTTCCTTTTCTAAAAAAGCAAAATGTTTTGGTTCTCGGAAAAAATAAGTTTCATTGGTAGTTAGTAAGTCAACCGCCATTTGTTTCTCGGATAACGAATCTGGTCGAGTAAGTAAATCAAAATAATTTTGAAAGCTTTTAAGCGAATAATGGCGAAGGCGTTTACTTAAACGCGAGGTTACCAGCGTTTTTTTTTCATCACTTAGACTTATACCAGCTTGTTGATAAATAAAATCTCTAAATAGATTAAATTCACCATCTGTTATATTGTAATTTAGCATTTCCTTAAACTATTTACCTTTTTGGTTACTAACAATCTTATTTTAAACGGCTGAAAGTTCTCCAATTGCCAAAATCTTTTCAAGATCCAATAGTATAAGTAATTTTTTTTGGATTTTACCCATTCCTGAAATAAAGTCGGTTCTAATTTTGGTTCCAAAAGACGGAGCTAATTCAATTTCGCTAGGTAATATTTCTAATACTTCATTGACTTCATCAACCGTTATACCAATCTCCATCCAGCCGTTGTCATCAGGAATTTCGACAATAACAATACTACTTCGCTTAGTTATCATTGATGGTGACTGTGAAAATCGTAATGCCAAATCAACTACAGGTACGACGCTCCCCCTCAAGTTAATGACACCTGCTATAAAACTAGACATCATTGGAACTTTGGTAATATTTCCGAAATCAATAATCTCTTTCACTCTTAATATATTGACCCCGTAAACGTCTTTATTTAGCTGAAAAGTCAAAAACTGGCTTTCTTCTATGCTGGCATAGTCATCAATTAGTGTTTTTTGAGACAGCTGTTCTTGCATGGTTAAATTCCTTACTAAAAACGCTCAAATTTAGATTCATCAATACTGTTATCGCTAGGATCATTCTTAGCCACTTCTGATGCTTTAAAAGAAGCTATCTCTCTATCATCACCAATATCATTACCAAAATTATTTAACCTATTAGACAATCTAAAGAATGCTACAACTTGCTGTAAGTTCTCTGACTGGGCTTGCATTTCTTCAGCGGTTGCTGCTAACTCTTCGGAACCAGCCGCATTTTGTTGAGTCACTTTATCCAACTGCTGCATAGCACTATTGATTTGACCAACGCCACTTGATTGCTCTTCTGAAGCAGCACTAATTTCTTGAACTAGCTCTGCAGTTTGAGAAATATCTGGCACCATTTTTTGTAATAACAGACCTGCTTTTTCAGCAACTTTAACGCTGTTACTTGTGAGTTCACTAATTTCAGATGAAGCTATTTGACTTCTTTCGGCTAGTTTCCTTACCTCTGCCGCTACTACAGCGAAGCCTTTGCCATGTTCGCCTGCCCTAGCGGCTTCTATTGCAGCATTAAGAGCCAACATATTGGTTTGGTAGGCAATATCTTCTATTATCGAAATCTTCTCTGCAATCTGTGTCATGGCGTTAACGGTTTCATCAACGGCTTGCCCTCCCTCTTTTGCACCTAGTGAAGATTCAGCAGCAATTTTATCTGTTGTCAGAGCATTTTCACTATTTTGGCTGATCGATGCGCCCATCTCTTCAATAGCAGCGCTGGTTTCTTCAACGCTGGCTGCCTGTTCACTAGTCGCTTGACTTAACGAGCTTGCAGTATCTGCTACTTGCTCTGCTGCGGAAGAAATTTGATCTGAATTATTTTGGATTTGCTCGACAACCGTTGTTAACTTATTCTGCATATCGATCATTGCGGCAAACACACCTACCTTCTTGGATTTTTCGACATTTGTTAAATCCGTAGACAAATCACCTTTAGCAATTGATACAGCTAAATTTCTTACTTCCGTTGGATCTGCTCCCAACTGCGACATAATTGTTTTAATAATCCAAAAAGCCATTGCTAAGCCTAAAACAAAAGCAATGATTGACATGGTGGCTAGTAGCAACGCAGCTGCTTTTTCATCTTCCAATGCTTTATTTGCAGATTTTTGAGTAAAGCTGCTAATTTCTTCCATTAAAGCTTCGAGTTCTTTGGTTAATTCTTCCTCGGATACTTCAATTTTTTCTATAAGCTCATGAACTGTGGCTATCTTTCCTTGTGCAATTTCCGCAAGAGCTTTTAGCGACTGCACTTCATAATCTTTGTGATGCTTTTCTACATCCAATATAATTTTTAGCACATGGTTAAAAGATTCCTTGTCTTGTTTATTGATGGCATGATCTTTCGCCCCTTTTGCTAAATGCTCTGCCTCAACAAGCTCTTTTTCTACCATTTCCGATAGATGTTCGAAATGTTCGACTGACGTTTTAAATGATTTTTCAACCCCTTCATCAGTCAGCATTTCTCCTCCATATCGTAACGCCCTTTCAAATTCGACGCTTTGCTCCAACTGATGTGTCGTCACTTTGGCGATCAGAGCATTAATTGGTATTTGTTGCTTGGTGATCGCTTCAATCTCAACACCTAAGCCTGTCATTTTAATATAGGCGGCGGCACTGATAACTAATATCATTAATAGAAGAAAGCCCGTATTAATACTGAGTTTCGCTTTGACACCTATTTCTTTAAATTGTTTGATCATGGTCTCGTTCTACCTTCTTTTATGGAAAAGATTTTGTATGGAGTTCTAAATATTTTTCAACAATCAATGTGAACTTGAATTTTGTATAAGGCGTCCATTTTCATTAACTACAGATAAAAATTGAAATACTTGCGAAAAAGAAATCTCAACACCAGTCAAACATACATTTATGAAATGTAGAGAGCACTTTAAAAAGCCTCGCAGTGTTATAAATATTCTAATTTATATTTCGCATTCCTTATTCTTCGCTTACCAGTATTCCACCTACCATTGATAATTCATCAATAGACAGTATATTTCCTATATCCAGCAATATTAGTAACTTGTCACTTGTTTTTGCCATACCGCTTATAAAGTTAGTCTGAATTTGTTCACCTAGTTTTGGGGCTGGTTCAATTTCACTTAGATGAATATCTAACACCTCATTGACAAAGTCGACAGTAATACCAACCTCTATTTTTAGATCATCACTTTTTATTTCAAGTATGATAATGCTGGTTCTTTTAGTCACTTTTACAGGGGTACCTGAAAAACGTTTACCTAAGTCAATGACTGGAACAACAGCTCCTCGTAGATTAATGACGCCTAAAATAAATGCCGGAGTCATGGGTATATCTGTTACTTCTCCATATTCAATAATTTCTTTAATATCAAGTATTTCAAGACCATAAGTCTTTCCACCCAGCATAAAGGTCAAATACTGTTCGACATCGTTATTATCAATATTATTTTCTTTTAAATTTTGCCGCATTTAATTGTGCCTAGTTATGAGCCCAAAAATGACAATCTCAATTAATGGATTAAATGAGAACCAATGTTAGAATTGGTAGGTGATGCAATGACTTTATTGACCATTTCTGGAATATCAATAATCATAGCTACTTCACCGCTCCCCAATATCGTTGCCCCACTAATGCCTTTTAAGTTTTGAAATATTTTCCCAAGCGGCTTGATAACCGTTTGATGCTCACCTAAAAGTTCATCAACAACAAACCCCACTTTTGTACCAGAAAACTGTACAACAATAATGTTATCTCTTGAGTTTTTCTCTGCCGTAGGAGAATTTCCAAACGATTCGCTCAATCGCATAAACGGTAATATTTCACCCCGCAAATTGATGTAATTCGCTTGTTCGTCTTTGTCACGTAAAGAATCATTTAGCTCTATACATTCTTCAACCATATCTAATGGAACTATGTATTGAGAGTTACCCACCCTCACTTGAAACCCATCGATAATTGCAAGTGTTAAGGGTAATCTAATCGAAATTGTCGTACCCTTACCTTCTTCACTTTCAATTTCTACATGACCTCTTAAGGCTTCTATATTTCGCCTTACCACATCCATACCAACACCTCGACCAGAAAGGTTGCTAACTTTATCTGCAGTAGAAAAACCGGCTTCAAATATGAGTCGATAAATTTCCGAGTCTGTCAATTGATGATTCTCTTGAACTAAACCTTTCTCTATTGCTTTATCTAATACTTTTTGTTTAGAAAGCCCTCCACCATCATCTCTAATTTGAATAACCACACTACCAGATTCGTGAAAGGCATCTAAATTAACGGTTCCTTGAGAAGGTTTACCTAATGACTCCCTCACTTCTGGTGATTCAATGCCGTGATCAATTGAATTCCTAACTAAATGCATTAATGGGTCACCGATTTTCTCAACTAGCGTTTTATCAAGTTCTGTATCTGCACCACTTATAATCAGTTGTATATCTTTACCCAAATCTCGACTCACTTCCCTGACGACTCGTTTAAAGCGATTAAATGTTTCGCCGATTTGAACCATTCTTAAACCAAGAGCGGTATCTCTCACTTCTTCAACTAAGCGTAGTAAATTTTCCATCGCCTCACTTAGTTGAGGATCTGCAAGTCGACGTGCATTTAATTCCGAATTTGCCGAACCAATAACGAGTTCACCAACCAAGGTAACTAAGCTTTCTAATTTGCTAGCATTGACTCTTATCGTTTGTTGAGCACTATTCCTTTGTTGTTTTAAGGTGTTTTGTTTCTTAACCGCGGCATCAACAACTTCTTGCTGAACAACATTTTGTTCAACGGCAACTTTTCCTAGTGGCGCAACAGCTTGATCAGTTGCATTTGCAATTGCATCATCAGTTAACTTGTCTTGCGCATTTAGTACGTCGTCTTTTTCACTTTCTGTAAGGGCACCACAAGCAACCAAGATATCACCAATTCTCATATCTTCTTCAGGTAAGGATTCGATCATTTTTATGTAAGCTTCAATATGACTGTGAGGTGGTAGAATACTGATTTTGCAATCATCTTGAACAAATTCAAAGACTTCTTCGATCACTGACTTATTTACGCTTGGTGCATGTAATATAATTTCAAATCCGAGAAAACAGCTTTCAGGATCAAAGTCGCCCCAAGAAGGAATTGCATCGTCAATCAGTGTTGAGTTTTTAACATCACCAATTTTCGCAAGATAGTCAATGAAGGAGTGAGGATCCATGCCATTACGAAATGAATTAGGACCAAAACGTAAAGAAATATGCCAATTATTACTAACGACACCACCAACCTCTGTTTCAGGTGTTACCTCGGGCGCAGACTTGATTTCTTCCGTTATGCCGCTGTCAATCTTAAGATATATATTTAATTGGTTTATTAAATCATCATCTATTTTTTGCAAACTTGCATCGAGTTGTTGTTCTCCCGAAAGCGTATTCTCGACTAACGCTTCTAAATGATCTCTACTTTCTAGAAAAAGAGTTACCATAGGTTCATCAACTTGAATGAGACCTTCCCTTATATTACCCAATAAACTTTCAACCACATGAGTAAAATCTACGATACTATTTAATCCAAATAGTCCTGCTGCACCTTTAATTGTATGAAAGGTTCGAAAAAGGTCGCCAATTGTTTCGTCAACATCACTGATATCCTCAAGATTGAGTAATGCTTGCTCTGCAACGGTAAGAAGATCTTCCGCTTCATCAGCAAAAACCTGTAATCCAGTGTCATCAGTCATTTATTTCTCCGCCCTTATCAAGCGATTTTTGCTAAATTAAAATAATCAGATAAACCATAATTATCAAAAAGCTTCATAACGATCGGGCTTGCTTTTGATAAGGTAAAAGTTTTTTCTAACCTTTTAATTTCTTGAGTGAACGCAAGCAAAAGTTGAACTCCTGCACTATCAAATTCTTCAACCGCAGCTAAATTAAGGTCAAAGTTATTATATATACCAAGTTCTTTTGAAAGCTCTTCTTTAATGCCGTCAATAACATATATGGTTAATTCATCATCAATAACTAATTTACAATGATCGCTAGGTATACTGTCATTCTCTTCATGTCTTAGCATCTCAATCTTCCTAAGTTGATAGAGTCTTTTTTATTAACCAATTAGCTTTGAAACCACATCAAGTAATTTTGGTGGCTGGAACGGCTTTACAATCCATGCTTTTGCTCCTGCCGCCTTTCCTTCTTGCATCATTGACTGTCCAGCTTCCGTAGTTAACATACAAACAGGCGTAAATTTATATGCTGGTAATTTTTTTAACTCTTTAACAAAAGTGATTCCATCCATATTCGGCATATTGACATCGCTGACAATTAAATGAATTTTTTGACCATTCATTTTAGATAGCGCATCTACACCATCACAGCCCTCAATCACGTCATAGCCTGCACCTTTTAAAGCAATTCCTACAACCGTTCTAACCGAACTAGAATCATCAACAATTAAAATAGTTTTTGACATCTTAAATTAATCCTCTAAAGAAAAAATACATCACCATCATTCGATTCACTTTCAACTTCTTCGCTTGAGACACCTGTCAGTTTTCTATGAGCTTCTCGTTCACTATTGGTTGTATATTCTGTCGCCATTTTTGCTAAAAAACCTTCAATATTTAAATCTTCTTGCCCACTGATTTGTTCAGAAAGCTCTTTCATATTTTGTTGTACATGATCCAATATTTGAGAGACACGGTCTTGAAACTGAATAGAGACAAGCGTTTGCTCGACTTCGCTATTAATGTGAGATGAAAAATAATTAAATCGCTCTGCACCTTCATCTCTTTCGCACTTAGTTGAATGATGTAATTGAATAACCGAATGAATACTGTCCTCCGCTTCTTGGATAATATTGCTTTCTATCCCACTATCGGTTTTAAATTTATCTGACATTTGGCTAAATTGCTCATTAACACTTGTCACGTTTGCAATAATATCTGCTGAAATACTACCCGAACGATTGGCTAAACTCCGAACTTCATCTGCAACCACCGCAAATCCACGTCCTGATTCACCAGCTCTAGCCGCTTCTATTGCAGCATTTAGCGCAAGTAAATTAGTTTGCTCTGCGATTGAACCAACGTCACGAGCCATTGATTCAAGTTTGCCGGTGAAAGATGCAAGCTCAGTGATCTCGCTTTGCGAAGAAGCTCGCATATCGATTAATTTATTCAATGCTAATGAAATTTGGTCTAGTCGGCTTTTTATCTTTGCAGCCGAATGTTCAGAATGCTCGGATCCATTACTAACTAGCGAATTCAAATCAGAAACGATGGCAGAAAATCTGGACGCAATCCCATTAATTTCGTTGGTAGACATTTCAATACAATCATTTATTTGATGCGTCCAAATTGGCATCGTTGTATTACCAATTAGCTGTAGGGAAAGGACTGGGTGCTGAAGCTCTTCTAATTGATTTTGTAATTGAGCGATTGTTTGTTTATTTTGAGATTCAGAAGTTGCGATTTTTTTGTTGTGTGAATTTTTACTCAAGCCTACAAAAAGCTCAAATAAGATCAATGCCAATCCGATAACAATAGTTATTTGAGATTCAGTAAAAACAACCAGACAAAATGCGACAAGGCTTAGCGCACCTGAAGGTAATTTGCTAACCACGGAATTATTACTCAAACTTTCTAACCCTCATTGAACATGGAAAATAACACAAATGAAGTTACCCAAACCCTCGAGGCTCCATCCTTTAATACTCTTTCTTCTACTTAAGAGTAAACTCGTTTATTGCTTATCTAACTAAAAATGTAGACGGCATTTGAGGAAAAGTACAGGTTAAAAGTAAATATCCACCCTGCAAAGATGAGCTCGGTCACAAATTGGTTTTGTTCATCAACTTTTTCTACGTGATCGAGGTGATAATGTTAACAGCGTTGAATTGCCTTATGCCATTGAGGGAAAATACCCAAATGCTGGTAAAAGCTTGGGTTGGCAAATGAAAAGAAGGTTTCTGGGAAATGAGCGACTGCTACTACAGGCTAAGTTTAAACTGGTATCCATGGCTGTGGCTTATGAAATACAAGACCTACAGCGATAAGTGCGACATTTTGCGACTTTCTGGGTGAAACGCCTGTACTAATTCTAGATTTGTGATGTCAAATTAAACGTTGACAGAACACTAACTCTTGGTCAATGATTGAATAATCAAGTATTTATCAAGGATATAATTATGAAAATTAGCCATCTGTCTTCTGGGTTTATCAAAGCTTAATTCCAAGCTGGTAAAGAGAATAGAGAGCCAACTTAATTTTCATGGCATAAGCTTTAACGAGTATATGATTTTACTTAACCTAAATGACGCACCCATATATGAACCCACACTTATGTCAAATAGATACGCTATTTAAGCTTATCGGAAAATTACTTTGAGCCGGTCGAACGATGCAATTTTCTAATCTTAAAATCGGAAAATTTGATAATATTAGTCAGTGTTGGCGTGTGGTCAATTCTAACGAAAATACTGTTACCACCTCTCTAAAGCTAGCCACTTACAACGTATGGTTTTCTGAGGAGCTCATTGATGAAAGAGCAACGGCTTTGCTAAAAATATTGCAGGAATGCAACGCTGATATTATTGCATTGCAGGAGGTAACTTATCATTTTCTCCATGTCACTCTCATGCAAGAATGGGTACGAAAGAGTTATTTCATTTCGGATTTTAAAGATGATACTTTTAGCTCTTACGGTGTAGTCATGCTATCGCGCATACCGATAAAAACCCTTTCCATTCATCAACTGCCGAGTGATATGGAACGAAAACTATTACTTGCAGAATTGATCATCAACGGCAAAATATTAAAAATCGCAACGGTGCATTTAGAAAGTATAAAAGATTCAGTTGATGTTAGAGCAGAACAGTTAAAAGTAATATTTCATTTATTAGATAATGCGGATAGTTCTGTACTTATGGGTGATTTTAATTTCTGTTCATCAAACAAAAAGGAAACCCAAAATATTGATAGCAGTTATTCCGATTTATGGGAACAAATAAGAAATGATGAGCTGGGCTATACTCTAAATTCTGAAATCAATACGATGTTATCTTTAAATTCGTCTAATAAAATTATGACTAGATATGACAGAGTTCTCTTTCGACAAAAACAAACGGATTGGCGATTCAAAGAAATTAGATTATTAGGTAATGAAGCAATATCTGATGAGCCAAAAATATTTCCCTCTGATCATTTCGGTATTATGGCTGAAATTGAATGTTAGGTTTTGCTTTTTTTTGAAGATTTATCATTATGATTTTTCAACTTTATTCCGTAATTATTTTTCATCAATTTATGTAATTGTCTGTAACGAACGCGCGTGATTTTTTGGTTACTATGCACTTTTGAACTGATGCAGATATAAATTAGCGAAATTGCATTGTTGAATTGAATCGAGGTTGCCACAATTTTGCCATATTTCAGTACAGGATAGACATCCTTCAACTACTGTTTGGCTCATTTTTGTTGTTTTAATAGCAAAACTACGAATAACTTTATGAGCTAACAATGTCAAACAATAGCAAAAATCGCCAGAGATTTTTCACTATATTCTTAAAATTTGCCGTTATTTCGATTATCTTCCTCAATCTCATAGTGTCGCACTTTCTTCAAGCTGCAGATTATGAACATTCTGAAATTCCTAACTCAGGTATGTTGTACATCATCGACCAACAGCAACAACAATCTGTGGCATTGAGTTTAAAAACCGATGTCAACATGGCTATTACTGGATTGACAGCGCGAGTTAAAGTCACTCAGACTTTCAAAAACGATGGAGATCAATGGGTGGAAGGAAAGTATTTGTTTCCGTTACCTGACAATGCTGCTGTTGATCATTTAACCATGAAAATAGGTGAGCGCTTAATTGTTGGTGAAATTAAAGAAAAACAAGAAGCAAAAAGGGTTTATCAGCGAGCGAAAATATCCGGTAAAAAAGCCTCATTAGTCGAACAACATCGTCCCAATCTATTCACTAATTCAGTCGCCAATATTGCTCCTTATGATACGGTTGTAATTATTATCGAATATCAGCAAGATGTTGCCTATCACCGAGACGCAGGCTTTTCTATCCGTTTTCCCATGGCGATCACGCCTCGTTACCAACCGCAAAACATCATTCGTGAATCATTCGATAACGAGGATTCATCGAGTGATAAATTTACTTCTTTCAATCAAGGATTTATCAATCAAGTAAACGAGATCAGAATGCTTTTTCCGACAACTGAAGAACTTCAGTTTGTACCACCAGATAATCTTGTCGACATACATATTGAATTAGAGACAGGTTTTGCGTTACAAGAATTATCGAGCAACACTCACAAAATTTATAACGATCAAAAAACCGAAAGATCTTACGAGATCAGTTTATCGGAGCAAAATGTTAAAGCTGATCATGACTTTGTCCTTAATTGGAAACCAGTCTCGTCGGTTCAACCACGCGCGGCGCTTTTTACAGAACATAAACTAGATGAAAACTATTTGAGTTTGATGATCATGCCGCCTTCGTCCGATAGTGCAGACGCCACCGAGATCGAGAGAGAAATCATTTTTGTCATTGATACATCTGGCTCCATGGGAGGAGAATCCATACGGCAGGCACAAAAGGCGCTTGAGTTTGGTCTTTCGACTCTTTCTGCGACAGATAAATTTAATGTGATCCAATTTAATTCTACTAGCGATCAAGTGTTCGTAAATGCGAGAGATGCCAACCAACATAATATTCAAATAGCCTTGTCCTATGTCAGGCAACTTAAAGCGACTGGCGGTACAGAAATGTTTTCTGCCATACAAGCATCGTTAGATGGAGTGTCCGATCATACGACTTTAAGACAAGTTATATTTTTAACTGATGGAGCGATCTCAAACGAAGCTCAATTGTTTGAACTTATTGCCGAGCGGTTAGGCGACAGCCGACTTTATACGGTAGGCATAGGCTCCGCGCCGAACGAATTTTTTATGAAAAAAGCGGCACGATTTGGTCGAGGCAGTTTTACTTTTATTGCCGATGTGAATCAATCAAGTACAAAAATAAAGAAATTGCTTGATAGTATTAGTCGACCGCAACTCACACATATAAATATTCAATGGTCTGACGGTATTCAAGCAGAAACATGGCCTAGTAGAATCCCTGATTTGTATGATGGTCAGCCGTTGTGGATTAAATCAAAAGTTAGCGATTTGACTGGAAAAGTTAAAATTTCAGGGCGTTTAAATAACACTTTATGGCAAAGCGATTTATCGTTAAAAAATCCAAAACAACAATCGGGTATTGGAGTATTGTGGGCAAGAGAAAAAATCGCCGCAATTATGAACAATGCTAATCACGGTGCTGTTGATGAAAATCAAAAAAACTTGATCATTGCTACTGCGCTCGAACATCATTTGGTCAGTCGCTTTACTAGTTTGGTGGCTGTTGATAAAACCCCTTCTCGTATAGAACAAAAGTTAATTTCACAAAAGGTACAGGCTCATTTACCTAAGGGGAGTGGCTCTGTTCAGTCGCCAAAAACTTCATTGCAATATCCACGTACCAGTCTCGATCTTGATATTTTCGCTCGTTGGTCGTTTTATATTTTTATCATGAGCTTTATTAGTTTTGTGGCATACCGACGGATTAGAGATTAATGAAAGTTAATCATTCTGTTTTACCTGACCTATGAAGCGTTTACTACAAATACTGTTTATTGCGGGTTTTGTGTTATCTGGTATTGGATTACTAAGAATTAGTTATTTTCATGCAAAAGCAGAGCTCGCTCAAGTGCTGCTGGAATCAGCGTGGCAAAAAAACTTTGAGAGCAACAGGATAGATCCTGTTAAACCATGGTCATGGGCAGACACTTGGCCCGTATTGAAGTTGGATTTACCAAGCATCGAGCTATCAATGCTGATCCTAAAAGATGCCAGTGGTCAGAGCCTCGCGTTTGGCCCGGGATTAATGACGCCTAATCTTATGCCTGGAGAAATTGGAAATAGTTTCATTGCAGCACATCGGGATACTCACTTTAAAGAGCTTGAAGTTTTAAAAAAATATGAAGAGATACAGGTGACTAATCGATTAGGAGAAAAGAAGATTTTTCAGGTTGATCAGATCTCTATTGTTGATAGTCGAACTGAGCAACCAGTGATCGAGTCGAACGATAGAAGAATAACGTTAGTTACTTGTTATCCATTTAATGCGAATGAGGCTAACACGCCTTTTCGTTATTTGGTGAGTGCCAAAATGATAAATTAAATCGAAGGTTTGTCGGAGAATTCGAACTTTTTAACAATGATTTTATTAAATGCAGTAATCACCGAATCAACCGATATCAATTTCATCAGATCCTCACCTTTAACACGTTTGCCCCAAGGATTTTCTTCGACCGTTTTTCCCGTTTGCTTTTTCAGCAACTCTTCATAAACGGAGACAGTTGTTCCTTGTGAGTGATAAGGTCCAGTTCGTTTGGGATTGCTATGTGCGTATAAACCGATGACAGGCGTATTAACAGTTGTAGCCATGTGCGCTGGGCCTGAATCTGGTGCTAACACCAGTTCTGATTTTTTCAGTAAGGTGAGTAACTGAGGCAAACTGGTTTTCCCGATCAAATTAATGATTGGTGACGTTGATGCACTAATAATATTGTCTCCCAGTTGTTTTTCCATCTCACTAGCCCCGCCCGATAAAACGATATTAAATTCGTTCGCATAAGCATAATCAGCAATTGCAGCGTATCTTTTTGGCAACCAATTTCTTTCGGCTTTACTCGCTGCCGGAGAAATGACGATGTAGGGTTTCGGATCGACGTTTTGTGAATATATTTGCTGTTCGCACCACTGTTCATCTTGGGTAGAAACGGGCATATTCCATGTAGGTGCTAACTCCGTTGAAACGCCAATCGCTTGAGCAAATCCCCAAAAGCCGTCAGCAACATGCGGTTCTATTTGAACTGAGATCTGCTTGTTAGTGAATAACCACTGACCTTCTTTTGCACGAGATTTATCAAACCCCCACTTTTCATCAGCGCGAATGCAGAATGTTGCTAAACTGGCTCTGAAAGCAACTTGCATATGCAACAAGATATCGAATCTTCGGTCTTTGAGTTTAGTGTAAAGATCGCGATAGCCTTTTAATCCTGCTTTTTTATCGAAAATAACAAACTCAACACCGTTTAGTTTTGCCAGTAACTTAGCTTCTATTTTTCCGATAACCCAAGTGATTTTTGCTTGAGGATGACGTTTTTGTATTGCCTGCACGGTTGCAACAGCATGGCAGACATCACCTATCGCAGATAAGCGTAAGATGCAGATGGATTTTGGGTCGCTGATACTCGAAAGCATTTATAAACTTAATTGTTGTAACATTTTCTTCATTCTAAAGTATTCATCACCACTTTTCACTGATTATGAAAACTGGTCGATATCAACAAATAGATCGAGAGGTCACTTTTGGAGATCAATACTGGTCATGATCTTAGTAACTAATGTAAAATAACGTTTAGTAAAAGTATTCGGTTTAAAGTTAATTGAAAGTATGCACAAAAAAAATTGATTCTCAGGTATTAATCTTTCCGGATGGATTCCCATATATTGCTGCCAATATGCAACTTGATTGGTATGATTCAAGTCACTGGCTTAAAAAGGATCAGATCATCGGAGAGTCGACAGGTCGACATATTACGTGGTTTATAAAATCGCCATTCGATACCAATGGAAAAACGTGGGTATTGCGTCATTACTATCGTGGTGGAATGATTAGTAAAATGACGCCAGATAGATTTATTTTTACTGGTTTAAATCGGACTCGTGGTTTTCGTGAGGTAAAACTTCTTTTGCACATGGTTGAGATAGGTTTGCCTGTTCCTAAAGCTGTTGGCGCAAGAATTAACCGCAAAGGTTTATTGTATACAGCAGATCTTTTAATGGAAAAAATAGAGGCGAAAGATCTAGTTGCAGTATTATCAAAATCATCATTGGGTGGTGAGCAGTGGCGTGCTGTTGGTAAAACCATTGCAACTTTTCATGCGAAGGGAATTTATCATGCAGATCTTAACGCGCACAATGTTTTGCTAGATGATAACGATAAGGTATGGCTTATAGATTTTGACCGCTGCGAAAAAAGAACATTACACACTTCTTGGCAACAGCAAAACATGGAGCGACTGAAACGATCATTTATGAAAGAAAAAAAATTATTAAGACAATTTTATTTTGATGAGTACGATTGGCAAAATCTTATGCTAGGATATCGCTCAGTTATTTAAAAAAGTATCTACGGACTTCATTATTTTATCTACTGCGCCGCGATTTTTTTCAAATAATTTTTTTGTGGTCAAAGATTTTTTGTTCAACAAATCCGGATTAGAAAATAATGTTTTAATCGAGTTAAATAAGCTTTCTTCGTCAGCAATCACTTCGAGCACTTCTAATTTCTTCATTATCTTACAAACATCAGAAAAATTATAATCACTTTGTCCCATAATCACAGGTAAGCCACAAGCTGCAGGCTCGAGGGGATTGTGACCACCACGCTCAATCAAACTACCTCCGACAAACGCGACATCAGCCGTACTACAGATAAGAGTGAGTTCTCCCATAGTATCGCCTACAAGCACAGTGTGTGATTCGTTTGGACGTACATTCTCACTGCGGCTTATAAAATTCAAGTGATGTTTTTTACATGCCTGCTTTAACGTATCGAAAAATTCGGGATGTCTGGGAACGGCTATTAGTAATAAATCAGGAAACAGCAGCAATAACTTTTTATGAGCGGTTAATATAGCATCAAACTCATCAGGATGAATGCTCGCGGCTATCCATGATGAACGATTAGCTGTCCATTCTTGCTTCAGTTGTCGTTGGCTGTTTTTTAATTCTTGAGAAAACTCTATATCAAATTTTATGTTGCCTACCAGTTCTATTTTATTTTCCGGAACGCTTAATCTTTGGAAATTATTTTTGTCCGATTCATATTGAGCGGTAATTAGTGAAATAGTTGAAAATATTTCTTCACTTAACTTTAAATGTTTTTGGTATTTTTTTAGAGAAGCATTGGACAGCCTCGCATTCGCCAGTAAGACAGGAATGTTTTTTTGTGACAATTGATTCAAAAAATTCGGCCAGAGTTCAGTTTCCATTAAAATACATAATTTAGGTTCGATCTGATTTAAAAAACGATTACATGCACCAGACCAGTCTATCGGTAAATAGCAATGTTGCACATTTGGGTGGTCGAGACTTTTAATTAGTTTTGCTGCTACGCTTTTACCTGTGGGAGTTGTTGTAGTAATGGTAAGGGGTTTATCATGATATCGTGCTACAATTTTTTTAATAAGAGGGGTCGCAGCAATCATTTCACCGACTGAGGCGCAATGAATATGAATACCACCTTTTGAAAAAATGACCGGAAGATAGCCTAATCTTTGTTTGAGTCCTTTTAGATAACGAGGGTCGGAAAAACCGCGATAGAGGAAGTATAACCAAATAAGAGGAGACAATAAGTAGAGAGATAAAGAATAAAAGGCTCGATTCATTTTTGTGATTGATTGGTTTTGGTTATTTGGGTATCGCTATTTTTGCTTCTTTACTGCGCTTAAATATCACTAACTTGCCACCAATCGTTTGAACTTTTTCAGATTGGGTTTTCTGGAGTATTTTATCAATGATGTTGTTACGTTCCTCTTTATCGGCTCGAATGTTTATTTTGATCAATTCATGCGCATCGAGTGCAATCTTTATTTCTTCAAACACCGGTTGAGTTAAACCTTTATCACCTATCATGATGACAGATTTTAGATCGTGAGCCAGCCCTTTCAGGTGGCGTTTTTGTTTGTTGGATAGTTTGCTCATGGTTTTATTCAATTGTATTCATGAAAAATGCGATTTTACCATCATTTGGCGAATATTAAGACCTGTTTTCATATAAATAAGTGCTGTACTATTCGTAATAGCGGGTGCTAACTGAAGATTGCGTCCCGCAGTGTATTTTCGTGCATTGTAGGTATTTGGTAAAAATGGCAAAAAGTAAGAGCAGCAAAGGCTGGTTAAAAGAGCATTTTGATGACCAGTATGTCAAACAATCCCAACAAGATGGGGTTCGTTCCCGTGCAGTCTACAAGTTGCAAGAGTTGGACGATAAAGACAAACTCCTGAAACCGGGCATTAATGTGGTTGACTTAGGTGCCGCTCCAGGTGGTTGGTCGGAATATGCCGCTAAGAAAGTTGGTAGCCATGGGAATATTATTGCGACGGATATTTTACCAATGGATTATTTAGATGGTGTGACTTTTATTCAAGGTGATTTTAGAGAAAAATCAGTACTGGATAACATATTGCTGCAAATAGAAAATAAGAGTGCAGACCTTGTTTTATCGGATATGGCACCCAATATAAGCGGTGTAGAATCTATCGATCAGCCTGCCTCTATGTATTTAGTGGAATTAGCGCTGGATTTTGCGCAGCAGATCTTAGCAAAAAATGGTGGCTTTTTAGTCAAAGTGTTTCAAGGTGCTGGTTTTGACGAGTATGTTAAGTTAGTTAGGAGGAGCTTTAATCAAGTGAAGATCCGTAAACCAAAGGCATCAAGAGCAAGATCGAGAGAAGTTTATATTTTGGCGCAAGGTTTTAAAGGTTAAGTTTTAAGGTTTTATGCCCGAAATATTTGAATTTACGGGCAATTGTATCGATTACGTCCGGACGGTGGTCTAGAATATTATTAAACTTTGCGGGAAATATAGAGATACAATTAATGAATAGCAATGAGTAAGGTAAAGCTGATTTAATAGATACTATTCTGACTATTGGTTAAAATATGGGCGTAAAATACGCTCCAAATGGGATAAAAGAGGAAAATCCTTTGAATGATACAACAAAACATCTGTTACTTTGGTTGGTTATCGGCTTAGTGCTGGTTTCTGTTTTCAATAAGTTTGAAGATGCGCAGCAAAAATCCAGTGAGGTCGAATTTTCTGAATTGATGGCTGATATTGAACGAGGAAAGGTCGCAAAAGTGACTGTCGCTAACTCAATCGCTAGGGCGGTTTTGAGTAATGGTGATGAGGTGACGACTAATATACCTTACGGTTCGCATGAAAGCCTGGCGGAACTAGCTCTGGAAAAGAAAATTGAGTATACCGGTGCTGAGCCCGAAGGTGACAGCTTACTTTATACTTTCATCTTTAGTTTTGGTCCTATCTTGCTATTAGTTGGTGTTTGGATCTTCTTTATGCGCCAAATGCAAGGTGGTGGGAAAGGGGGTGCAATGAGCTTTGGTAAGAGTAAAGCGCGTTTATTGAGTGAAGATCAAATTAAAACCACCTTTGCTGACGTAGCAGGTTGTGAAGAAGCTAAAGAAGAAGTGGCAGAACTAGTCGAGTTTTTGAAAGAGCCAAGTAAATTCCAAAAACTAGGCGGGAAAATACCGCGCGGTATTTTGATGGTGGGACCTCCAGGTACTGGTAAAACCTTATTAGCAAAAGCTATCTCTGGTGAAGCGAAAGTCCCATTTTTTACTATTTCAGGTTCTGATTTTGTTGAGATGTTCGTAGGCGTAGGTGCGTCGCGAGTAAGAGATATGTTTTTAGAAGCCAAAAAACAAGCGCCTTGTATCATCTTTATTGATGAAATTGATGCTGTTGGGCGTCATCGTGGTGCAGGTCTTGGTGGCGGACATGATGAGCGTGAGCAAACGTTAAATCAATTACTGGTTGAAATGGATGGTTTTGACGGGGATGAAGGCGTGATCGTCATTGCTGCGACTAACCGACCGGATGTACTTGATCCTGCTTTATTACGTCCTGGACGTTTTGATCGGCAGGTTACTGTGGGGCTGCCCGATATTAAAGGTCGGGAGCAAATTCTTAAAGTACATATGCGTAAAGTGCCTCTCGGGGACGATGTCAAGCCGGGAGTTATTGCACGAGGTACGCCAGGAATGTCTGGTGCCGATTTGGCTAATTTGGTTAATGAAGCAGCTCTTTTTGCTGCCAAAGCCAACGCGCGAACGGTTTCGCAAGAATTTTTTGAAAAGGCAAAGGACAAAATCCTGATGGGTGCAGAACGACGCTCAATGGTGATGGATGAAGAAGAAAAGCTGAATACCGCATGGCATGAAGCCGGGCACGCATTAGTTGGTCGTTTAACGCCAAGTTCAGACCCCGTATATAAAGTGACTATTATTCCGCGTGGTAGAGCGCTTGGCGTAACAATGCAGCTACCAGAAAAAGATCGATATAGCCATACCAAGGAATTTTTAGAAAGCAAACTATCGATACTTTACGGCGGTCGAATTGCAGAAGAAATGCTAAACGGAGCAGATCTTGTTACCACTGGAGCATCTAACGATATTAAAGTAGCAACATCGATCGCACGTAATATGATTACTCAATGGGGTTTTTCTGAAAAACTCGGTCCGTTGATGTACGCAGAGGATGAAGGCGAAGTATTTTTAGGTCGTTCTGTGACTCAAACAAAACATGTTTCTGATGACACTGCCAAAATTATCGATGACGAGATTAAAGCACTTATTTCGAGAAATTATGACCGTGCTGAAAAAATATTACATGAAAATCGCGATAAATTGGAAGCGATGGCTGAAGCCTTAATGAAGTTTGAAACAATTGATGCTAGTCAAATTGATGAAATTATGGACGGCAAGAATCCAAGTCCTCCAGACGGTTGGGATGATAGCGATGAACAAGAGCCACCCAAAAAGGCATCTAAGCCAAAATCAAATAAGTCAGATGGCAAAATTGGTGGACCTGCGGCGCAGCCATAGTTTTGGCTTAAATCGAAGTTGCCAGCTTAGATCAACCTAAATTAATCAGGGTCAACCGAAGGTTGGCCTTTTTTATAATTTCTAAATAAATAAGTTCTATTCATTATGGATCTAGCGCAAGTCAGAAGAGAGTACCTCAAACATGGTCTAAGCAGCGCTGAGCTTGATGCTGATCCGGTCAAGCAGTTAGAAAAATGGCTAAAACAAGCTAGCGGCGTTGCGTTGGTTGACGCTACCGCGATGACTTTGTCTACAGTTGATGAGTCTGGGCAACCTAGCCAAAGGGTCGTCTTACTAAAAAAGCTAGATGAAAATGGATTGGTCTTTTATACGAACTTAAGAAGCCGAAAAGCTCAAGATATTAAACTTAATAACAAAGTCAGCTTGCATTTTGCGTGGTTGCCTCTTGAGCGACAAGTAAAAATTACAGGTGTAGCTCAGCGGATGTCGCTAAAAGAAAACCTGGCTTATTTTGCGACTCGTCCCAAAAATAGCCAAATTGCTGCTTGGGCATCCAAACAAAGCCAGCCAATTTCTTCAAGGAAATTCCTTAATCAAGCCTTCGAGCAGATGAAAGCCAAATTTGTAGATGGAGAAGTGCCGTTACCTGATTTTTGGGGCGGCTATTTGGTTAAGCCGAGTCGATTCGAGTTTTGGCAAGGTGGCAATGCACGGTTACATGATAGCTTTGTTTACTCTAAGGATCGAGATAAGCATTGGAATATTGAACGACTTGCGCCTTAGCAAGTTAGTGTTCGCTCACTTCAGTTTGAGTTAGCCCAATACAAGCAAAACAAATTGACGCAAATTTTAATTTTACTTTTTACCTCAAAAATAAAATTCTAGCGAGCCTTTGAAAGCTCTTTTTAGCTGGACTAATCGGCTTTCACAATTTAAGATGCCAGCATAATTATATGACGGAATAATGAACTTATGAATCCAATTCTTGATCTATTTGCTGAATCACCGATGAAACCGATGCAGACACACATGCACAAGGTAGAAGAGTGCGTAGGTATTTTACCGAGTTTTTTCGACGCTGTTTTTGCTGAAAACTGGGATGAAATGATGGCGTTGCAAAAGAAAACCCGGGCGATGGAAAATGAGGCAGACGAGTTGAAAAAAGCTTTAAGACTCAACCTACCTAAAGGGTTATTTATGCCTGTTTCCAGAATTGACTTACTTAATCTCCTTTCTTCTCAAGACAAAATAGCCAATAAAGCCAAGGACATTGCCGGACTCATAACCGGCAGAAAAATGAAATTTCCTAAGAGTGTTCAAGCCGATTTAAAAGTTTATTTGGTTCGAAGTATTGATGCGGCCAAACAAGCTGGTAAAGCGATTCGTCAATTGGATGAATTACTCGAATCAGGTTTTAAAGGCAGAGAAGTTACTATTGCCGCAGAAATGATCACCGAATTAGATAAAATAGAAAATGATGTTGATGTATTACAAATAAAAATGCGCCGCCAACTTTTTGAATTAGAAGAAGCATTGCCAGCAGTTGATGTAATCTTCTTTTATAAAGTGATCGAATGGGTAGGGGACTTAGCCGATTTATCTCAACAAGTCGGTTCACGACTGGAGCTATTATTAGCCCGCTAATCGTTAGTAGTCTGTAAATAATAAAATTAATAATAAAGAATTCTGATGTTATAGAGTTCTAATCAGTAGAGAGTGACAAAATGGGTGATTTTTTTTCCGAATATCAAATGATATTAATTGGGTTGGCAGCGATTTTTGGATTATTAATGGCGTTTGGTATTGGTGCCAATGATGTTGCAAACGCGATGGGGACGTCTGTTGGAGCCAAAGCGTTAACAGTAAAGCAAGCGATCATTATCGCGATGGTATTTGAATTTGCGGGTGCTTTTCTAGCGGGCGGAGAAGTTACCTCCACTATAAGAAAGGGGATCATCGATGCGTCCAGCATGGTTGATACGCCTGAATTATTGGTTTTCGGGATGATGGCTTCATTGTTGGCTGCGGGAATTTGGTTAATCATTGCTTCTTATTTTGGTTGGCCTGTATCCACGACCCATTCAATTGTTGGCGCAATTGTCGGATTCGCTGCTGTAGGAATTGGGATGGAAGTGGTTCAATGGTCTAAAGTCGGATCGATTGTTGCCAGTTGGGTGGTGTCGCCAGTGTTATCCGGAACCATGGCTTTTATGCTTTTCACTAGTGTACAAAAGCTCATACTCAACACCGAAGATCCACTGAGTAATGCAAAAAAATATGTACCCTATTATATGTTTTTAGCGGGTTTTATGATCGCACTCGTAACTCTAGTGAAAGGTCTAAAGCACGTTGGTATCGACCTTTCTTTTACGCAGTCCTTGATGATAGCCATTGGTTTTGGTGTGGTGGTTTTAGTTATTGGTAAAATATTTATCAGTCGCCAAAAAGTCGAAAAAAATGCAGATAGAGATTTTCACTACGCAAGTGTTGAGCGAGTTTTTGCAGTGTTAATGGTGGTGACGGCGTGTGGTATGGCCTTTGCTCACGGTTCCAATGATGTTGCCAATGCAATTGGACCATTGGCTGCAGTTGTCAGCGTGGTAGAAAGTGGTGGTGTTATAGGTGCTAAATCTGATTTACCTATGTGGATACTTCTACTCGGTGGTGGAGGAATTATTATTGGTCTGGCATTTTTTGGCGCACCAGTCATGAAGACCATTGGTAAACGGATTACTGAGTTAACCCCAAGTCGCGGATTTGCCGCAGAACTAGCAGCAGCAACGACGGTTGTTATTGCATCCGGTACCGGTATTCCTGTCTCTACCACCCATACATTAGTTGGAGCAGTTTTAGGTGTGGGAATGGCAAGAGGGATCGCAGCGCTTAATTTAGGCGTATTGAAAAATATAGCAGTTTCTTGGGTAGTCACTTTGCCAGCGGGCGCAATTTTGTCAATAATGTTTTTCTTTATGCTAAAAGGGATTTTCCTTTAAAAAATAAAAACTATTCACTAAGGAGGCACAGAGAATGCGAAGGGAAAGGAAAAAGACTAACTAGCTTATTTATACTACAAAATAAAGCGAGTCAGATCCTCATCCTTCGCCAACTCACCAAGCTGCTTCTCGACATAATCGGCATCAATTAAAAGTTTATCTCCACCATCACTAGCAGTAAAAGAAATTTCTTCCATTAATTTTTCCATAACCGTGTGCAAACGTCTTGCGCCAATGTTTTCGGTGGTTTCATTTACCTGCCAAGCCACTTCGGCAATCTTTTCGATGGCATCTTCGGTAATTTCAATCTCTCTGTCTTCTGTTGCCATTAGTGCAACGTACTGCTTACTGAGTGCTGCATCTGGTTCAGTTAAAATCCGTTTAAAATCATCGGCCGTTAGAGAGCTCAACTCGACTCTGATCGGTAGTCGCCCTTGTAATTCAGGAATTAGATCAGACGGTTTGGATAAGTGAAATGCGCCAGAGGCGATAAACAAAACGTGATCAGTTTTTATCATTCCATATTTGGTGGAAACAGTACAACCTTCCACTAATGGAAGTAAGTCCCGCTGAACACCCTCGCGAGAGACTTCGCCGCTACCGCCTCGATTTCCTTTGGCAACTTTATCAATTTCGTCTAAAAATACGATCCCGTTATTTTCGACAGCTTCGACGGCTTTTGCTTTTAATTCATCGTGATTAACGAGTTTCTCTGCTTCCTCTTCGGCTAATAATTTAAATGCGTTTTTGATTTTTAATTTTCGTTTTTTTGTTTTAGTTGGCGCTGAATTTTTGAACATATCTTGCAGTTGATTGGTCATATCTTCCATGCCGGGTGGAGCCATTATTTCGATCCCCACACTTGGTCCGGTGAGGTCAATTTCCACTTCTTGATCGTCAATAGCCCCTTCGCGTAATTTTTTTCTGAACATTTGTCTAGCCGCTGAATTGTCTTTCTCTTTTGGTTCATTTTCAAAACCGCGAGCCGGCGGTAAAAGCACATCAAGGATACGCTCTTCGGCTGCTTCTTCTGCTCTTGCTTTAACTTTATGATGTTCCTGTTCTCTTAACATTTTAAATGATGAGTCAACCAGATCTCTTATGATGGAATCTACGTCTCGTCCCACATAACCGACTTCGGTAAATTTGGTCGCTTCAATTTTTATAAATGGTGCATTGGCAAGTTTTGCTAAGCGTCTTGCAATCTCCGTTTTTCCGACGCCTGTAGGACCGATCATGAGAATATTTTTGGGGGTTATTTCATTTTTTAGATCGTCACTCACTTGCATTCTACGCCATCGATTTCTTAGAGCAATGGCAACAGATTTTTTTGCATCGTTTTGACCGATGATATGTTTGTCTAGTTCATGGACGATTTCACGGGGAGTCATTTGGGACATTATTTTATTTCCAGATCTTAATTCAAGTGATTTATGTATTTAGTCTCAATAATTTCTAGTTTGGAGCTCCAGCTATTTGAGTGTAATAGTGGCTATTATTTACATTCTAACTCTTCAATGGTGTGATTGTGGTTGGTATAAACGCATATATCACCAGCGATTTTCAAACCGGATTCAACTATTTCTCGTGCGCTTAGTTCGGTTTTATCCATCAAAGCGCGAGCTGCAGATTGAGCGAATGGTCCACCAGAACCAATTGCCATTAGGCTATCCTCTGGCTCAATAACATCTCCATTACCGGTAATAATGAGTGAGTGCTCATGATCGGCAACAGCTAATAATGCCTCTAATTTACGTAACATTCGGTCGGTTCGCCAATCTTTAGCCAGCTCTACCGCTGATCGCATGAGTTTACCTTGGTATTTCTCTAATTTCGCTTCAAATCGCTCAAATAAGGTAAATGCATCCGCAGTTCCACCAGCAAATCCAGCGATAACTTGGTCGTTATACAGTCGACGAACTTTTCTTGCGTTGCCTTTCATAACAGTGTTTCCCATGGAAACTTGCCCATCACCGCCGATCACGACTTTGCCGTTGCGACGAACTGATAATATGGTGGTTCCGCGATACTGTTCCAAGAGTTACTCCAATAAATTATGCTAAACCAGATAGATTTTTATTCGGTATCGGTACAATTTGGGTACTAATTGCTGATTTTCAAGGGGTAAATCGGTTCGAGTTAGGTTTGTTTTTTCAAGTATTTTGTCAACTGAGCTTGCAGCGATTTAGGAACCTGTTTAAAAGTTAAACTGCCTGACTCTGAATCGAAAGTGATATTGTCTTCCATTCGATCAGAGGAAAAACTGATACTTAGGTCTTTTTCTCGACCATAAAAACGCACGTATTTTTTTAGGCTACTTCGGTGTGCGTATATTTCCTGTTGAGGGGTTTCTTGGTTTTCGCCAACAAACTTGGAGAATTTGGTTGGCTCTTGTTCATCTAAAACTTGAGATAATGACTCAAAATTGATCGGATTGCCTTGCATATCTTGATCGACACAGTAATTAACGATGGCGTTTTTGGTTGGATTGCTTTCTTCTTTACTCAGTGATTGAGTATATTGATCGACTATTTGCAGGAATTCATCAGTTTGTTGCTGTAGATTGACGCCAGAAATAAAGCCGGTGAACTTAGTAAACGCATGCGCTAAGTTTTTATTTCCTCTACTTGTCTGGATGATTAAGTATTGTTGCCAATCTTTGATTGCCCACTGTGAGAAATCGAGTTTTAGAACATAGCTAATTTTGCTACTATCAATAAATGATAAATTCTCGACGTTAAGGTGACTGTCAATTTGCTGCGCATCGGAGTGGTTGATCCAAAATAGGTATAAATATTGATGCTCCATTAGCTCCTCAACTACAAATAACAAGTGTGCTGAAACAGGCTCTTTATTTTCGGATAGCGTTTGGTCGGATAATACTAATTTTATCTGCTCAGTTATTTTTTGACTGACCGAGACAAAACCAAGTTCTTGGCTATTAAATTTATCGAGCCAACCTGGAAGAGGGTTGTCGCTTTGTTCGGGATCAAACAGTCCATATTGTCGTGTTGCGCTGCGATGTAGAGAATGTTTGAGCTGGGTAAACAAGGATACGCCGGAGCCTTCAGTGGGATTTTCATCATCTCTCAAATTGAGAGTGATATTGAGCTTTCCATGGTCATCAGTTGATGAAATACCATGAATAATACAGTGTTTTATGGTCATTTAAGGTAGTAAATTGCTATATCGGAAACAGCCGTTGAGTATATAGTAAAAAGATTTACATGTCGGTGTTAAGTGATTCGAAATTGAATGTTGCAAAGTGAAATTCACGAATAATACCCATAACCCTAAATTAATCAGTTGAATCACGAGAAAGAGTACCCAACTGATTATTTTAGGATAATGAGCATGGATGGTCTAGTATTATATAAAAGATGATTTTTAAAGGCATATAGTCTAAACATGACTGGTTTAGAGCAAACAGTGACACTTAAGCGAACCACGCGTGAGTACTTGTTGTTATCAATAAGTGCTTTCGCGCTGGTGACAATTACCCCATTCGCTTTTATTCGTTTTAATCAGAACGATTGGGGAATTGGAGTAGTCGACCTATTGATCAGCTCATGCATGCTTTCGATATTTTTTTATGTCTACAAAACTCATAAGGTAACATTACCTAGTATTGCTTTAGCCATTATGTTTGCTCTAGCGGTTATTGCCAGCGTTAATGTTAAGGGTGTTAGCAATGTTTATTGGGTATATCCTACCATTATTTCCGCTTACTATTTATTAACGCCTAAATGGGCTGTTATTTTAAGCTCTTTAACTATTGCTTTGCTCTTACCAACATTATATTCAGGTATGGATTTTGTTGAATTTGTAAAAATAGTCGCAACTATTTTTATGACCGGGATGTTTGCTTTGCTTTTCTCCAAAAGTGTTGCTGATCAGCATAAGCAGTTGATAGACTTAGCTACCAAAGATTCACTTACTGGCACCGGCAACAGAAGGGCACTTGACGAAAAGTTCGAAGAATTCATTAGTAACCAAATACGCCAGCCATCGAAAATGTCGTTAATTATATTAGATCTCGATCACTTTAAGTCGATCAACGATGACTATGGTCACATGGTTGGCGATCAAATATTGATCCGCGTGTCAGAAATTCTTGGCGGTCGCCTTCGTGGTGCGGATACTCTATTTCGATTTGGAGGCGAGGAGTTTGTGATCCTTCCCCATGAATTAGATTTAGAGTTAGCCAAAAAGTTAGCGGAACAGTTAAGAATATTGGTTGAAAACAATGTTTTAACGCCTAAAAATCCTGTGACAATATCACTTGGCGTTGCGGAATATAAAGCAGGAGAGTCTGGTGACGATTGGCTAAAGCGCGCTGATAAAGCTTTATATCGGGCAAAAAAGGGCGGACGCAATCGGGTTTGTGTTGCCGATTAGGCTTCTTTGTCTAATAGTTTTTGGATAAATTTTTGCCCGGTTTTTCCTAGTGCTTTTTCTGCTCTCCAGACTAAATTAGGTATAAACTCAAATCGCGAGCCATGCAGGTACTTTACTTCGATCAACGAGCCACTAGAAAGCTCTTTTGCCACTAAATAATATGGCATCCAACCAAATCCGATCCCTTGCAACACGGCTTCTTTTTTGCTTTTAAAATCACTCAAATAAAACATTCTCTCACCACCAAAATGCATGTGTTTCACTGAGTACAAGTTTTGATCACTTGAATCATGCACACTGAGTTCAATGTGTTGTTGCAAAGTACTAAGATCTACTTTTTCAAGTTTTGCGAGAGGATGATCATGACTTACACAAAGCAAGCAGGCCACTTTGGATAACGGGTGGGAAAGTAGTTGAGCAGATGCCTGATATTCTTTAACGATCATTAAATCAGCTTGATTTTGTTCAAAACGATGTTGAACACCGCCAAGATACTCCATCGTTAGCGATATTTTCGTAGGAATATCTTCTGCTGTAAGCGCTTTGATTACATTCATGATCGGCGATATTTGTAAAATACCATCAATGACCACTTCGAAACGGGGCTCCCATTCTTGACTCAACTGACGGGCTAGTTGTTCAATATTTTCTGCTTGAGCGAGTAGTCTTTTTCCTTCGGAAAGGATTACTTGACCTTCAGCGGTTAGCACTGCTCTATATTCACTTCGATCAAAAATGGTTAAATTTAAACTCGTTTCTAACTTTTTAATTTGATAACTGACAGCCGATTGAGCACGATGAAGTTTTTTTGCAGCGGCAGCAAAACTACCGTGTTTGACCACGGTATCTAAAACGCGAATTGAATCTAAATCGAGTTTCATTAGGGTTTTAAGTTATTTGGCTAACTGTGATTAAGTTTGTCTAAGAATAACATATAAAACCCCAATTTGATTAACTGCTCAGTCTAGAGGGATCCGGATCACTAAGCCGCCCATGGCGTCACCGAGTTTGAAATCTTTTTTGGGGCTGTCGATATGATCGTTATGACAGTCTATACAAGCTTTTGACACTGCAATATCAGGATAAGCGGCGGTAAAATATTTTTTCCCACCCAGGGTTTCTTCACCATAAAAATTTTCCTTTTTGTCTTTGAGCGCGTTTAACGCTTTAATTTCGAGATCTGTTCGAGGTTTGTTCTGCTTATTAATTGCCCAAAGTGAAAGCAACGAATAATTGAATCCGGCATTTTTTTCATTTACTCTTTCTGCAGCAAGTCGCAACATTTGTGCGGGTAAAATCAGAGCGCTCTCTTCTTTCCAATGCTCATCAGCGGTAATGACTTCATCCTCATTTTGTAGTCGCTGGACGATATTTTTTGTATAAATAGCGCGATCAGCTTCAATCACCGAAAAAATGGCATCAGCCATTTTTTTTACGCTCACATCTTTCGCGAACACCAATGGTGAAGCTGTCATGCTAACCGCTACAGCAACGGCACATACTATATTTTTAATTTTCATTACTATTTTCTCCTTAAGGGTTATTGACTTTGGTTTTTTTCTTTAATCTCTCTCTAATTAGTTTGAATGTTGGGTGATCATAATTTGATGAGCCGACGAAGTTTTTTTCTACCAAAAAGTCATCAGAAAGAGCGCTCAATGAGTACTCAAGACCATGGCAATTCATACAGACTTTACGCAACATTTTGGTATTTGGTTGGAGGTTCCAATTTTGATTATGGATTACATCCACTCTTTTTCCTTTTTTTAATCGAGGTAAGTGACAACTCGCACAACTGACACCACTGCCGGGTTTTAGATCCCCTGAATTTTCTTTTATCCATAATTCGAAATGTTTAGATTGTTTATAATTTCGACTATGTTTATCTTGATGGCACTCTAGACAAGAGTCCACAGCAGCATCAACCACATTAACGCTATGCGGACTATGGCAGCTTACACAACCTAAAACTTTGAACTCGTCCCTGTTTACTTGCTTTATTGAATGTTGAGTAGATATTGGTGAAAGACCCAGAGAAAGTCGCATACCATGCTTGCCTTGAATAAATGTTTCATGCTGTTTTTTGTGACAATCATGACAAGTAGATTCAATATTGTCTATCTGAAAAGACGGATAAGCTTCATCCGTGTGACAGTTGCTGCATTGGGTATTGGTTTTAGCATGAACGCTTAAACGCCAAAGTTGTGTGGCTTTATCAAATGCTTCCTTATTTTGTATTGACGTGACTTCATCTGAAAAATTTAAATCAGGCTCTGGTACGGAATAAAATTCTTTTAATTTATGTTTTTTTAACCAGCGCTTTACTCCCGTTCTTGAAGGGAGTTGTTGTGATTTTAGGTTTTTTGGCTCATCAAGATGCTTTGCAAGAAATTTTTCATAGAGCATGGTGTTATCGTGAAAATTGTGACAACCGGAAGTAGCACAAGTTTTGAATTCAAAATCTTGATGATTTGGTTTGTCTTCAGCAATATCTCTGTGGCAATGGATACAAAAATCCGGCGCTAATGTCACGCCATATTTTCGAGTAATTTCCGGTTTATGTTCTTTGTGACACGTCGTACAAAGTCGGGCATCTAATTTGTCCGTGAGCTCTGCATTTCGAGGGTCTAAAAATTTTTTTTCCGGATGAGAATCATTGATTTTATCAAGCTCTTCTGCATGACATTTTTCACAGGATGTTTGCATTTGTTCTTGTGTTGAGAAAGGTTCTGTATGACAAGACTGACATTCTAACTGGATTTGGTAATGACCATGGGTAGTCTCTCCAGTAAGAAAGTAAGACCGATCGCCTACAAATAAATTGATGGCTAACACCGTTCCTATAACTAGAGTTAATATAATACCAAACGGAAGCACACCTATCTTTAGGTTTTTAAATGATTTATTCATGAACTAAAAGTAGTAAACTGACAAGATATGAAATGATAATAAAGGGAGGAGCATCCACAAAATAGTATGATGAAGTCTTGACAGCCAAAGGCGGTATTGTCTTAGTTTAAAATCACTCCAATGATGACTTTTAGCCATAAATACTCCGACGAGTGAGCCCATCAGTGTAGCAGATAAAAATACTACCATAAGAGCGAAATTAAGATTGTTGCCGAGTCGTAGTCCTGTATGAATCATTAATATCAGGAGAGCTGCGTAACCGATAATTGAATGAGCGTATCGCCATCCATCAACGTGGCCTAAGCGGAATTTTTTAATTCGCTTGCGTGCGGATAAGGCGACAGCAATCACGCACAGTCCGAGTAAATTATATCCACTCACTTGTTTCCAGAAATTATCAAACCAAAGTTTTTCTAAGGACCAGCTGAGTTCCACTGTGTTTGCGAGTTTTGTAGGAAAAAATAGGAAAATAAAAAATACCGATGTTATTGATAGTATTGAGGTGACTAATATAGCTTTTTGATGCCGCATGACTAAATTGGGAGCAGGGGTGTCTAGTAAATTTAAGATCATCGGTTGGCAAGAGCCACAAACGGTTCCGGCGCGAGTTTTTTCGCTGAGACTGGCAAACGTTCGACAGCCAGATTGCAAAGCTTCTGACAACTCTCCCCGGGTAATGTTTTCACATAGGCACACAACATAATTTTTCGGAAGTTGTTTAACAGGAGATTCTTGATCAAATAGAAGCCCGGTCTTTTCAAAGCGTTTAAACGATTTGATTTCAGTATGGTTTTTTTCCGCAATTGCTATCTTAATATTACTTTCTTCCACCCAACTACCAAGCACTATCGCGCCGACAATTTGACCATCTTTTACAATTAGTTGCCGATAGCGTTGATTGGTTTGATCCATAAAAGTATAGGAAACACTGTCTTCAACAACAATTTTTCCATAACAGGCTGTAGAGTAGTCGCTAAATTTGGCTTGTATTGGTATATTTTGATTTTCAAATTTTTTGGAGTTTCCATAAATATGTTCAACACAAGTTTCAGCTTGCATAAAACCAGGTGCAACAATTCCGTATGTTTGTTTTTTGTATTCGCTGCATTCACCAATAGCATAAATATTTGGATCGACTGTGAGCATATGTTCATTAACCAAAATACCCTTGTTTATGTCTAAATCACTTCGACGAGCAAGTGTTGTTTCAGGAGTAATACCGACACAAAAGATCAAACAATCGACGGGGATATTTTTTCCGCTGGTCAGCTCGACCGAGCTTACTTTTTCTGTACCTTTAATATTTTTTAATGGGTCATTAAAATTAATATTAATGCCCCGATTGTTAAGATAATTGCACAATACTTGTTGTGCCACGTCACCAAGGTCTCGATGAAATAAATAATTACGAGATTCGATGGTGACGTGGTTATGTTTATTTTTTAATGCAACGGCTGTTTCTAATCCCAGTGACCCGCTTCCAATAATATAAAAATGCTGGCTTGTTTTTTTTAACTTAATAATAGATTTGGTGTGCTCGAATGTTCGAAATAAATGGACGTTTTTAATATTTAAATTGCACACTTCAGGGATTTTTGCGTTGGAGCCAGTTGCCAGAATCAATTTGGAATACTTAACTCGTCCGCCTAAATTATCCGTAACGATCTTGTTTTTTCGGTCAATCGCTATGACTTTTCGTCCAAGGCACTCTTTGATCGGATGCTCTGTTTTACGCGTGATCGGATTGCCGAGATCCGATTCGGATATTTTTCCTGCTAAATAAAGAGAAAGTTGAACGCGGTTGTAAGGGGCGCGATGTTCTTCACCAAAAATCAGTAGACCTTCAAAATTTGGAGGGGAGTGAATGACCGCCTGATCGTTCGCCTTTTTGAGTAATAATTGCGCTGTTTTTATCCCAACTGGACCGTTTCCAACAATAACTATCGGCGAAACCATGTCTTCTACGCGTGAACTGATATCTAATTCTGTCGTAGTTAGTGTTAACCTGTCTAATCTAGCATCATTACCCAAATTTGAAATGCCTTAATTCTAAATCATCGTGGTTTATATAATACGTAGAGTGAATTTTCTTCTAAGCTAATTCGTTGAGTCAATACTTTTCCAACATTTTTATAATCAGTTTCAAATTGTTCGACATGTCTCATTGTAAACTGACCTTGATACCTCTTACAAAAATTAGTGGCTGTTCTTGCTATTTTATTCATATCCAATCGGAACTCTTTCACAATTTGCAGATTTTCAGGATCATCTTGGAGAGTTTGCTCTAAGTAAACATAAAACTTTATGTTTTCTGCTAAAAGGTGAGCTTGAAAAGAACTCTTGAATTCAGTAATCAGCTGATTTGTTGCCACATAATCTCTTTTTGCGAATGCGTCAGACCATATTTTTCCGAATAGCTCTACCAGTTTCTTATGATCGGCTTCTAGCTCATTGATAAGGTTAGGCTTATATTTGATTCGGTTGTCGTCAAACCTCGGTCTAACGACCTCTTGGACAGGTTCAACTTTATTAGCACCGAATAGACGACCTATGAATTTAAACACTCTGCTTACCCCTAACTATATTATTGGATTTAGTTATTATATTTTTAAGTGGAATTTTCTGCTAAAAAGCCGAAAATACTCAAGTATTTGACGATAATTTGATTATAGATTAACGTAAGTAGTCTTGTTTGGGCAACAATTATCACAACGTAAAAATAAAACATCTCAATATGGGATTTTGATTTTTGCATTAGGAAGCGAAAAATTTAGCTTGGAATATGGGACGCTCACACATTGCTTAGTGTTTGCGCACCACCAACCGTGGTAAAATCAGATTTACAGGTTATCCCTGTAGTTTGAGTGGCTTCAATGTTTTCGCCTGTTTGCCCTTTACTACCCAAAATGTTAATTCCTAGAGTTGAAAATTTGTTGTTCATTTGATTTCTATATCAAAAATTCTAATCTAACTCCCGGAATACTACATAATTCGCTCTAATACTCGAATTGGGGCTTAGCGAATATTATTTTGTATTGATTTGTTCTATTCCAAATTTATATAAATGATAGAAAAGATAGAATTGGTAGCTTACAAGATAAGTAAAAATGTTCTGGAGATCTATTGTGACCCAGATCAACATTATTTTTATCTATAAAATTTAAAATCATCTTGGTTTTAAAAAACAGTTGGTATTATTACCGAAATCATGAGGGGAAAAATAATGAAGAAAAAAATATTGGCAATCACGCTATTAAGTGTTTTAGGCTCAACAGTACAAGCTGCAGAAAATGCAGATGGTTCAAATTGGATTTTTAGAGGCACAATCGCCTATGTCGATCCAAATGATGATAGTGGAGAAGTGCTGGGTGGCGGAGTAAGTACTGACGCTGCTTTGGGGTTAGGTTTAAGTTTTACCTATATGATTGATGATCACTGGGGAGTAGAAATTCTGGCTGCGACGCCTTTTTCTCACGATATTGTCGGTACTGGAGTGCTCAGTGGTTTAGATATAGGTGAAACTAAACAACTGCCTCCAACGGTATCGGTTACTTATACTTGGGGCGAAAGTACCACTTATCATATTGGTGCGGGACTCAATTACACTAAGTTTTTTGATGAACAAACCGATAGCGCATTAACAGCTGCACTTGACGCAACATCAACAAAGTTAGAGTTAGACGCTTCCACAGGATTATCAGTTCAATTTGGTTTTGACACGCCTATTTCGGATAACTGGAATATCACTGGAGGTGTTTATTACAAAGATATTGATACGACTGCCGATATTTTTGTTGATGGAACTAAAGCGGCAAGTGTTGAAGTTCAAATCGATCCGATTGTTTGGATGATTGGTGTGAGTACGCGTTTATAAAGTTGTAAATAAAACAATCATAATTTTTATTTATCGCGCTGGAAGAAAAATTGAAACTTTTAGCCCGTGAGGTGGGATATTTTCGGCACAAATTTTTCCATTATGGGCATCAGTCACTTTTTTGGCTATTGATAAACCTAAACCGACGCCACCGGATTGCCGGGAGCGATCGGTTTCAGGACGATAAAATGCTTCAAATATTTGTTCTTTTTGATCTTCTTGTATGCCGCAACCATCGTCACAGATTTTGATAAGTATTTGCTCAGATTTTGGATCTTGATTAAGTCTGTGATCGATCTGGCAGGAAATCGTAATTTTACTAGTTGCATACCGAATAGCGTTTCTTAATATGTTTTCTATACAGCTAATCAGCATAGGTTTAACCGCTTTGACTTGAATGTTGTTTTGTATGTCAGTTTCAATCGTTATGTGTTTTTGCTGGCTTTCATAGCTGGCATCATTTACCAACAATTCAATTAACTCACCTAAATCGAAAAACTTTTTTTCTTGCTCCGTGCATCGAACATTCATTTTAGAATAATCTAACAAGCTTGAGATCATTTGATTCATTCGGTTCGCTTCTAACTTAATTCTTGCAAGCTCGGTAGTGTCCGCATTTTGATGTTTTTTATCGGCGAGCGCGAGCGCTATTTGTAATCGAGCGAGTGGAGATTTTAATTCGTGTGATACATCGCTTAATAGTTGGCTTTTTGAACTAATGATTTGATCGAGATGGACAGCCATCGAGTCAAAGTCTTTAGCTAAATCGCCAAATTCATCTCGCCGCTTTAGTAGCGGGGTCAGATTTTTTCTTTCTGTTATATTTTCGGATAATTCTTTAATTGCTAATTGCAGTTTTTTTATGGGGCGTGTAAAAAACCATGCAAGTAAAAAGCTAATCGGAAAGCTGATTAAGAAAGTAGAAGCCAACAAGCTACGAGAAAATTCTCGAGCCAGAACGCCAAGGTAACTTCTGTTTAAAAGAGAAAAGTTTTTAGCTAAATAGACTTTATAAGTCTCACCTCCTTTTAAAAATGGGAGTCCACCGAAATAGAATTCTTGCTTTTTAAAAGCGGCAAGAGGGGTGTTGTTTTTGATAACTTCTCTATTTAATTGAGACAATATATCAGGAACAGGTTTAGAAAAATAATCATGCCCTTGAGTGTCTATTAGGTAAACACGTTCTAGAATTTTATTTTTACTTTGTTTGAGCTGCGGTTTTTTTTTTAGTGCGCTCATCAATCGAACGCGCGATTTGTCTATTTGTTTGTGTAGATGGGGGGCAAGTGGGCGATATCTAATATTATTATCGCTTAAATTAATAATCAAACGGTTGAATGAGAAAATAATGACAAATATTAACCAAAACAGAAGCAGTATTTTCCAAAATAAATTAATTCTTAATCTGGCTTTAAACATGTATTTAATTGCTCTGATTGATGCCGCGATCCTTTAGACTAAATATTGATAGCCATTTCCTCGAAGCGTTTTTATCCGATCTTTTCCATCAGTTCTCGTTCCGAGTTTTTTTCGAAGATGACTTATATGCATATCGATACTGCGATCAAATTTTTGTAAGCGCTTACCTAGCACATCTAAACTTAATTTTTTTCGAGTGACTAGAGAGCCTGCATTTTCTAATAGCAAAACCAAGAAATCAAACTCTGTCGAAGTTAATTCGATATCGTTGCCATCAACTAATACTTGTCGATTGCTTCGATTGAGAACTAAATCATCTTGTTTTAACGGTTCAACGTTAGAAATATTCGATGGACTATTTGATGCTGAATTATTACTTCTTCGAGTGACTGCACGAATACGTGCAACAAGCTCTCTAGGATCGCAAGGTTTAGCCACATAATCATCAGCTCCCACTTCTAAACCAACAATACGATCAATCTTGTCGTCTTTGGCTGTCAGCATAATAATTGGCAAATTACAGGTTTGGCGTAGCTCTGATAGCGTATCAAAGCCGTTTTTAATAGGCATCATAACATCAAGGATCAATAAATCGAATGGTTGACCTGCAACTAGCTCAACTGCTTGCTGCCCGTTGTGGCACAACTCAACCAGCATACCCTCTTGCTCAAGGTATTCTTTGAGTAAGTTACAAAGCTCAATATCGTCATCAGCAATTAGTATTCTCATAGGATTAGTTTAGCACACTAAATACAAACAGAAATATCCGCTTATATCCCTTTACATAACCTTTACAATCGATTGAAAGTTTTTTACTAAATAGAGAATAAAATAGCTGTGACAGATAGGAAATTTAGCAAATCCATTTTTAACCAAGAGGATGATACCATGAACAAATTTAGTCTATTTACCGCGATTATCATGACAGTATTGGTCACAAGTTATTCCGCTCACTCCGAGGCGAAACCAGATCAGTATAATGAGCATCGATTTGCGCATTACGATGGAAAGCACCGGGGAGAAATGAAGACTAAGCGAATTATGCGTCACTTATCATTATTAGATTTGACAGATCACCAACGAGAAAAAATAGAGTCGGTTATTAAAAATGCAGTGGGTGCAGCAAAGCCAAAACGAGAAGAAATGAAAAGATTACACGCTCAACTAAAAGAACTTAAGAAAAGCGGGAAAATTGATGAACAAGCGATCAGAGCTTTAGCCAGTGAAATTGCTAGTCACAAAAGTGATTTGTTTATTATGCATTTAAATAAACGCAAAGAAGTAGCGGCACTTTTAACTCCAGAGCAACTTGTGAGGTTGGAGAGGATTAAAGCCGCTCGACGAGAGAAACACTAAGTTATTAATAGCAATTTCGCAACGCTTACTTGTTTGTTATAAGAGCAAAAAGGAACTCGTAGGCAAGCGAAACGCAACGAAATCAGTCATAAAACTTATGAAAGAATAGATTCGATAGCTTCAATTTGATCTATCCCAATACCTTTTTCAACAAAAAAAGAAAAATCTTCTGCCATTTTTTCGCTCTCAGACAGAATTGTTTGCCAATATTTGATCCGCGTATCTGTATCAAAATGGGTAAAATCGTTGCGATCAGATATTTTTCCATAGGGTAGTTGAGCGACATGACTAGATGACGGGGTTACTAATACCACTTTTTCAAAATTCTTTGGACTGGCCTTTCGGTATTTCAAACCTTTGTCAAACCATCCTGGTTTGACGGTAGGGAAGAAATGTGGATAAAGGATCAGACCGTGGTTACCAAAGTTAATATCTAAATGATAATCGATAATTCCGCCGTCACGATAGATCCCTGTATCGCTACCAATGATGTTTTTTATTCCTCTTAAAACCAAAGGAATTGCACCAGAGGCCATTAATACTTGATGAACATTGTCTTGTCTTAACGGTAAGTAGCGCGTTGATTTTTGTTTGTAGTCAAAATATGGTTTATCAAAATCGGTGTCATCTTGTTGATTAAAAAATATGTAGCGTTGAAAAAATAAGTTCAACATTTCTCTTGAAATGGCGTTGCAGCTTGTAGCATTGATAAGCCCCAACATTTGCAAATATTTGTTTTCGTATTTAGCTAAACCTTTGGCACGCGCAACAATAAAATGACTTTGTATAACGGGATTTTCTGCTATCTCTTGAGCACCATTTTCACCGAGAACTTTGTTTAAAAGCAGGTCTGCCTTGTCACTAATTTCGTCAATAGTTGGATTGTCGCTATAGGTTTCGTTAGAGTAGTACTTTGCTAAACGAGAAATAGCGGCAACGGGATCTTTTTGTGCTAAGCATGCTAGTCGCCAAGAGCCTGCAGATGATCCAATTGTATAGAGCTTTTTTTGGCGTGATTTAAAAAACTCGCCAAACAGATATTTATCTAAACCAAATAGAGTAAACCATTTCGGTCCGCCTGACGCGCCCGCCATAACTTGAATTTGTTCGCTAGATAAACCATTTTTTTTGATCTCAGCAAGCGCTGACTTACCAGCATAAATGGCAATTGATGAAGTCACTTAATTTAAGTATCATCTAAACGATTAAAAACGGTAGGTCACATGCCCGCTGAAGCTGCTAGCGTCAACGAGATCATCACAACTGGCGATACACTGTTCCACAAAACTATTTCCGATGCCATCGACGTAATCGCCGATTCTGACTTCATCAAAATCATAAGAAATATCGGTGTAGCGTATTCCCATTGAAATATTTTTACTAAGCAGATAATCGTATTGAAAAGTTGCGCCGAGTGCGTTAGAAAACCGATACACTCCATGATTTTGAAAATCGGTTCCTATTTCTTTGTAATCAAATTTTGGGTTGTAGTGAAAACTGCCGCCTAGACCAAATCGGTGGCGTCCCAAATTATAAAAGCCAATAAAATCGACAATAGTTGTTCGGAAACTAGCAAAACCGTCACCACCTGAACCATCCGCTAAATCGCCAGTAATTTCGTCATACAAGAATCCAGCAGAAAAAGAAAAGGTGAGATTTTCCGCGACCGGAAATTCGGCTCCGAAAGAGCCTCGATAATAACCGCCTGCTTCGATTTCATCGCGGTATATTTGATTTTGAGCTGTACCAGTGTAGTTTCCCACTACAGCAATACCAACCCCACTATAAAAAACATCATCAACCCTGTCATATAGTGGAATGTTTTTGGTGTTATCTGTTCCTTTATGTAAGGCTCCTTCTATGAAAAACCGGAACTCGTTACTAAACTCTATTTTTTCCTTGGTTTGAAAAACTTCTGCGCACAAGCCATTACTGAACAATGCAGCAAATATGACAGGAATACCTATCTGAGAATTTAGTTTAGTTTTCACGTCTACCCCTATGGTTCTATTGGTATTTATGTGTGCATTCATGTGTATTTTGTCTATTCTAGCTGCGATAAACGGTTTTGTCATGGTAAATGACAATTATTTGTGAAGTTCATCTGCTTGGCGTAAGCGTAAACAGCTGATGTAAGCGCTAGTTTACAGTAAAAACGCATTCAAACTTGAATACGCTTTCCATCATCTAAGCGTAATGCTGTTAATTTACCACCCCATATACATCCTGTATCTATTGCATTTAGATTAGGTTTTGCACACTCGCCTTGAAGTGATGCCCAATGACCAAACACTATGTTCCCGGTAAATAGTCGGTTTTCTAGTTCAAACCAAGGGATTAAATCAATAGCTTGTTGTCCTGGCGGTGATTTCGTTTTAAGTTCCAGTCGACCGTCTGCGTAACAATATCGTATTCGGGTGAGGGCATTGGTAATAAATCTCAGACGATCGATTCCTTTGAGGTTATCGTTCCAGTAATCAGGTTGATTACCATACATAGAAGTATAAAATTCGTGTGCTGCGTCAGATTGCAGTACGTTGCAGACTTCTTGAGAATAGTCGAGAGCCATTTGTTTCGACCAATTGAAGGGTAATCCTGCGTGTACGATTAGCGCGTCAAAATCTGCTTCGTAGATCACCAACGGCTGTTTAGTTAGCCAGTCGATGATTATTTGTTTGTTGCTTGATTGAAGAATATCGCTAAATGTATCGTTTTTACCCAACTTTTGGCAGTGATTTGCAACGGCTAAAAAATGAAGGTCATGATTACCTAAAACGCACCGAATACTGGTTTGATTTTCTAAAATATACATCATTGTAGCAAGCGAATCAGATCCGCGATTAATCATGTCCCCCGCAAGTATCAGCTGATCGTTATGGTGCTCAAACTGAATTTTTCTTAGAAGTTTTCTAAGGTGTGGGTAACAGCCTTGAATATCACCAATGACATAGGTCGCCATAGATTATTATCTCCAATATGAATGTCCTATCAGTATTATCGTAAACTAGCTTTTATTATCGGCGCAAGCTTTGGTTTTTGATGTAATTAGCTAATTTCGATTCTAATGTTATCTAAAAGCCGCAAGCTTATGGAACTTTAGATGAGCATTTACGTCTATAGCCGATATTCTAAAATCAATTGTATTAATATCAGACTATCTTTATGATAGCGGCTAACCCAGACAACATGGATGGATTAAATGAAACCTTTTGTAACGTTAATTTTTCTTTCGTTTATATTCACAAGCAACACCGTACAAGCCAAACGAAATAAACAATATTTTAATCAGTCTGAATTCGAAGTTGATTTTTCGATTACTCATCCTATCCTCGCTGCGGATTTTATAAAGGCAGCCGATAATGAATTATTTTTGCTTGGAGAGCAGGAGGATAAACAAAAAATAGTAGCGCTCTACGCTCTTGATCAACAAGACAATCAATACAAACAGCATATTAAAATTTTGCTGCCGAAAAATATTATCGCGTTTGATTTAATTACCGATGTAAAAGGCTTGGAGAAAATATTATTGCTCTATTCCGGTGGGCTTTCAGTACTGAATTTAGAAAACGGTCTTATTACTCCACTCATAAAAACTGACTCAATATACCTTGATCTTAAACCTCAATTTGTTGCCAAAAAGGAGCTGGTAAGAGATCTTAACAATGATGGCTTAGATGATATATTTATCTCCGATTTTGAAAATATCAATGTGTATATACAGCAAAATGATGGCGAATTTATAAAATCTAGCCTGCCCATCAAACCTTTGGTGAATATGACCAACGAAGATATCGCCTTTTCTGAAAAACAAATTTTTAATGTAGATACAAATTTTGATCAATTAGTTGATATCGTTATTCTGGTTGAAAACAAATTACATATCTTTGAACAGCTAAAAAGCGGAGAGTTTAATCAAATCATCAAAGATATATCGTTACCTATGCAAGTTAGTGATATACCTTGGTGGATGCTAAGAGGAGCGGATGGGGAGTCTGTCGATCAAAGTCAATTGCAACATCGAATGTTAGAAGCCGTCGAAGATATTAACGGTGATAGCATTCCTGATATTATGGTGAGACTAACTAATAGTAGCGGTGTTTTCGATCGTCAAAATATCTATGAGATCTATTATGGTTCAAAGCGCGAATATAGGCTCGGATTCGGCAGCAAGTCGGACACTTCAATAAGTGCGGAAGGAACATTGTCGGGATTAGAGTTGCTTGATATTAATGCTGATGGGCGTCAAGAGATTTTGGTTTCTTCTTTCGATATAGGTATTTCACAGATCATTGGTGCGTTATTATCCGGCAGTGTTGACCAAGATGTATATGTGTTTTCTTTAGATGAGAAGAATCAATACACCAAAGAACCACTTTTCTCCGAAGAAGTTGATTTAAACTTTAGTTTTTCTTCTGGAAGTACTGGCAAACCGGTGATCTTACTTGTCGATCTGAATGGGGACAAACTTAAGGAGTTAATGCTGTCGTCCAGTAGTAACCGGTTAGCCATCTATAGCGGAGAAAACACCAAGCAACTTTTTAGATCGCGATACAAAAAGCACAAAATACGCCTACCAGAAGACGGTTCGATGATGATTGCTGCTGATTTAAATAGTGATTCTAAACAGGAAATTGTGGTTAGATATGGAAAACAAGATCCTAAAGAGTTGCAAAATAAAATTGTGATCTTATCTTCGAAATAAATCTAACACTCACCGTAGATCTTTGATAATAAAGTGTATAAACGCTTTATTATCATCTAAGCTAATTCAGAACAAACTTCTTTTTGCAAGTTATTTTATTGCGCGATAAAGTTCATTTTATTAAGATTGTTGCTATACTTTGTGTTAATTAGTTGTTTTAATTAACCCATACAAGTGTCCCTATCTTAGAGTCCATGTCGAGTATTGTTAAAGAAAAGTTGTATATCGGCGATCTCAAGGTCGGTATGTATGTTTGTGAGCTTGACCGTCCTTGGTTAGAGACTCCTTATCCTTTGCAAGGCTTTTATATTAATAGCGATGCCGATATCCAAGATCTTCTCGGTTATAGTAAGTACGTCTATATTGATATTCATCGAGGCTCAAATAACGAGCTACGACACATTAATGATGGTCTAAATCCGGTATTTTCTGAAGAAGATAAGCAACATGTTTTTCAAACGACCTATAATGATAGTCACTCAATGGAAAATGAGCTTCCCAGAGCTAGGGAGCAGTTCAGATCAATGTCTGCGAGTACTGAAACTTTGCTCGATGATTTGGCGAAAGGTAAAACGCTCGATTTAAAAACATTTAGGGAATCCACCCGGCAAATGGTTGAGAGCGTGATCAGAAATCCAGATGCGATATTATGGTTGATGCGATTAAAGCAGAGCGATGACTATATGTATCAGCATTCGTTGCGATGTTCGATTATGGTAATCGCATTTGGCAGGCAGTTAGGATTGACAAAAAGACAGCTCAATAATTTAGCGATTGGTGCGGCATTGCTTGATATTGGCAAGCTTAAATTGCCTAAAACTTTACTCAATCGACCCGGTAAATTGTATCCGGATGAATTTGAAATGATTAGTGACCATGTGCGTTTGAGTTTAGAGATGATTTCTCAAAGTGGGCGAGTTTCCAAAGACGTATTTGAAATGGTCGCCACTCATCACGAGAGATTTAATGGTAAGGGGTATCCTCAGGGACTGTCAGAATGCGACATTCCTTTATTTGGACGTATCGCAGCAATTGTGGATTGTTACGACGCAATTTCATCTAATCGATCTTACGCACATGCGCTTTCTCCATCCGAAGCAGTTAAGCGATTATACGAGTGGCGAAACATTGACTTTCATGCGCCATTAGTTGAAGTTTTTATCCAGGCGTTAGGCATCTATCCTGCTGGTTCATTGGTAGAATTGAGTACCGGTGAAGTGGGGGTGGTTATGTCTGAATATCGTTCGCGACGATTGCGTCCCAAAGTGATGCTAATTCTGGATGAAAATAAACGCTTATATAAAGAGTTCGTTACCATCGACCTATACAAAATAACCAAAACAGAAGATGGACAAAGTATTAATATTCAGCAAAGCTTGGAACCTGGATCATACGGAATTGACCCAAGCGAATTGCTTCTTGAGTAACTGCTGTTTTGGACCTAATTATTGAAAATAAAGGACAGCGAGAAGAACTTTATAACCACATCAAGCCATATTTAGAGCAAGCAAAAATCGAAATGCGCGATATGGCTCTGTTGTTTCTTAAAATTCGTGACCTTAGACAATTAGAAATTAATATTGGGTATGACGCGCTAGAACTTATATCAAAAAAACTTCAAACCCGCCTTATCTCCAGTACCAAGTCTTTTAAACTAGTTATTCCGATCGCACTAGATACATTCGTCGTGATTATCCCCCGTATTCTCAATCAAGGTCATGCGATGATTATCGCTAACAAACTATTGAGAGAGGTTCAAATACCAGTTAAAGCTGGACAAGAACTACTTATATTAACGCCCTTCATCGGAATTGCTTCATCAGAAAACTGTAAATATGATGAGCGCGAACTCTATCTTAACGCACTGATCGCTTTTGAAAAAGGAAATGCAAGCGAATCATCTTGTACTCTGTACAAACCACAAATCAAAAATACCATGAAAAAAACATGGGATGTTAAAAAGGATATAGAGCTTGCGGTTATAGATAGCCAATTCGAATTGTACTTTCAACCGAAAATCGACTTAAAGGCAATGAAAGTCTGCGGTGCTGAAGCGTTGATTCGGTGGAATCACCCTGTTCATGGGTTGCGTACGCCAAATGATTTTATTCCCGTTGCTGAAAAGTCAGGACAAATACAGTCAATAACCGAATGGGTGATTAAATCCGCCCTGCGGCATTTATCTGAAATACTCAAAACGAGACCTGAATTCGTTTTATCGATAAATATCTCTGCTAGCAATTTAGACTCCACTGATTTGATGCTGTTACTTGAAGATAGTTTATCCATCTGGAATATTCCGTCAAAAAATTTAGTAATAGAGGTAACAGAGAGTACCATTATGAGAAATGCTCAGTCCTCTCTTAATCAACTAGAAAAAGTACGAAAAATAGGTATCGGCGTATCGATTGATGATTTCGGAACAGGTTATTCTTCGCTCGCTTATTTTAAAAATATTCCAGCTACCGAGTTAAAAATTGACAGGTCGTTTGTTGAAAATTTGTTGGATAAAATGGGAGACAGACACATCGTTTCTTTGATAGTCTTTTTGGCCAAACGATTTGAACTAACGGTGGTTGCAGAAGGGATCGAAAACCAAGAAGTATTGGATGAAATTCGTAAATTGCAAGTTGATTATGGACAAGGATTCTTTTTCTCGAAACCGCTCTGTTTTACCGACTTCATAAAATGGTGTGAAAATTTCTGATTTTGTAATAGACTGAGTGGAAACGGAGCTTAATCATTTAAACTAAACCAATGAATACTTTATATATAACGGGCGCGGGCGTTAGCGCCGAGAGTGGCATCCCCACCTTTCGTGGAGAAGACGGTTATTGGACTATCGGTAGCCAAAATTATACTCCGCAAGAAATGGCAACTCGCCATATGTATCAATCTAAACCAATTGAATTTTTACGGTGGTACTATCATCGGTTTGCCACTTATCGGAATCATGGATCAAATGATGTTCACCGCTGGCTCGCGGATAAAAATGTGATCACTCAAAATATTGATGGTCTCGATGGTAAAGCGGGTAATGAGAATTATATAGCTGTTCATGGGCGGCTTGATCAAATGACGTTATTTCATATTCAAGGGAATGATGCTGAAGTCATACAAGCGCCGTGGGATAGCGTCGATGAAGATAATTTAGATGAATCTCTTTTATCAATATTCAATATCGATGAAAAGCCGAAAATCGATAGTTCATACAAGCCGTTCGTATTGTTATTTGATGAAATTTACACAGAGTTGTATCGAATTTCCGAAGCCAAGCAACGAATGCTTACTGCCGATAAAATCGTGTTTATTGGCACATCTTTCAGCGTTAATATTACTCAAATGGCACTTAACACAGCTTTTTCGATGAATACGCCGATTGAAATTGTTGATCCCAAGCCAGTAAAAATTGATTATGAGTTGACGACCTATCATGAGATGAAGGCTTCTGAATATATTTTGTTAGAAGATTGATTCAATGGTAAGTTGCTCAAGTGATCTAATATGACCTCCCCATTGTTGAATAAATAACTCCGCATCTTGTTGTTTTGCAAAACTAGCAATCGATTTTCCCATAGAACTCTTTCTTTTAGAGCCGACTACAAAAAATGCACTTCTTGCCGAAATTAACTGAGTATCATCTGGATTGTCCCAATCTGTATCAGCCATATCATGCACGTAAATCTCCGCGACATTGGCTTGATTTTCTGGTTGTAGGTACCATGAGATTAAATCAAATGTAGAACAGAATTTTCTGATACGCGGTGACCTTTTGTCGAACGCTTGTCCCTTTGGACCAGGTAACTTAGTGATCAACATCCCACAAACATGACACTCGTCACCCGATTCGAAAATAACGGGAGAGCGAGGATTTTCTATTTGCTGAGGATCGCTACAAGCTATCAGCGAGATTAAAAGTATTAGACTCGAGAACAACTTAAGGGCGCCCTTAAAATAAATACCATGGTTTTTTATAATATCGTGCATTAGATTGGTCTTTTTAGTAGTCGATAGTAAGCTAATGAAAAAGGCAAAACAATCCAAATCAACATGCTTATCAATAACCCTAATACAGAAAAAGACTGATCCGACGCAATACTTAACAATCCTGTTCCATTTGTTTCAAAAGTAACCAAATTGATCAGTCGAAAAATATCGGTCGGATTTAGCAGTAACAAATAGGGAAAAACGTCAGCTTGAATCTGCCCTTCTGTAGCTACTAAAATACCAAGCAATCCCATGTCATATATTAACACGAAGAAAAACCAAACGATCAATGCAAGCCCTGCGGCTTTTGATTTTTCGCTTACCCAGCTGCTAATCACATAAGATAAGCAGATAAAAACCATTCCGAGCAAAATGGCAGAAACAATAAATAGACCAAATGCGCTAAAAAGTTCGCTGGTTTCAACGTAGTCGGCAAAAAATAAGATACTTAAACATGCACTACCGAAACCAATAACTGTGGCAATTGAGAGTATGCTGGTTTGCCCTATTAATTTCCCGAGCAATAATTCTCCTTTGGTAAGAGGATAGGTAAGTAATAGTAATAACGTGCCATCTTCATCTTCACCAACAATTGCCGGATAGGCTAAAAGCAATGCAATCAGAGGTAATAAAAATACATTTAAACTCGATAAACTGGTAATGGTATTGGCGATCGAGCTAAATCCAATGCTACCCACGGATGCCGAACCAAACCAAGATAATCCTGAGGCCATGACCGCAAATATGAGTGTAATGGCTATCAACCAGCGGTTGCGTAAACCATCTTTAAGCTCTTTTTCAGCGATGGCAATAACTGACTTCATGGTTTTTCTCCCTGGCGTATTTTGGTTGTTTTCGGTTGAACAATCGGAATATCATTTTGCCCAGAAATATTTTTTATTATGGCAGGAGGGCTGGTTTGATTGGTGATAACAAAGTGATAATAGAGTTGCTCTAAACTCGGTGGCAGAGTATCCAGATCCTGTATACCAGGTTGAGCCAGCAATATTTTAACCACGGGTAATTTGTCCTTGTTATCAATTTCCAAACTAAAGGTTCCGCTATCGTTACTTGTTATTGGATTATTTAATTTCTGGGTTAACTCGTCAATATTAAAACATCCCGAAAAATTAATTTTGGTAGGTAACGATGTTTGATTTCTGAGATCTTTTATACTTCCATAGGCGGCTAATTGTCCTTTGGATAATATAGCCACTTTGTCTATATGTTTTTCTACTCCAGGGAGAACGTGAGAACATAAAATAATCGAGCAGCCTTTTTCTTTTAGATTATCGACAAGAGTATAAAATTCTTGGATGGCGATCGGATCTAGTCCCACCGTTGGCTCATCTAAAAGGAGAAGTGAAGGCTCGGTTAAAATAGCTTGAGCCAAACCTAAACGCTGTTTCATACCTTTAGAGTAAGTTTTAACTTTACGGGTGGAGGCTTCGGATAAACCTACTTTTTCAAGAAGATCCAGACAACGTGATACGGATACTTTCTTTAGTTTGGCAAAAAACTGCAAAACTTCAAGACCAGTTAATTGTTGATAAAAAGAAACATTTTCTGGTAAAAAGCCGATACGATATCGATGATGACTAAAATCTGAATGAAAAGGATTTTCTCCGAAAACTTTGACTTGCCCATTACTAGGTTCAAGTAAACCTAAAATGATTTTCATTGTGGTCGTTTTTCCTGCACCATTATGACCGAATAATCCAAGAACTTCACCCTTTTCTAGGTTTAAATTGAGTGATTCGATAACTGACAATTTGTCAAAATTCTGACTAATGTTTTTAAGCTCAATAATACTCATCACATTTTCCTAGTTAGAGCGTTTTACTCTATATTTATTTTTCATCAACGGAAAGCTATCTGTGATCCCTGGTGATTTCAAAACAGGGAACTCTTTTTGAACCCATCGCAATGTCTGAATCGCTGGACTATTGATCAAAATACTGGCTGCTGGATATTTCCAAAGCACCTTATCAATACCATCATTTGGCTCAAATGCTTCATCACCGATCCCATCAGAATTTCGATCCCATCCCTGATAATCGCTCCAAAAATTACCTTTGTTTTCAAATGACCACTCGACCTTACGGTTCGCTACATACTTTACTTGACGGCGATTTTTTACAAAATAGTTACCGAAAATTTCGTTTCCTTCTGAGCCTGCGGTTAGATGAATGCCAATATCACTTTTGGTAATAAGATTATTCGATAGTTTATTAAAGGGCGAATTGTAAATAAATAGACCCTTACCTTCTGCACCGTAATCTTCGCGTTTACCATTCACACCTAAAGGTTGTTTTGTATTAATGATTTGGTTACCAGCTATGGTCGAATGAACGATAAAATTCATCAGCATGCCGTAGTTCTTGTCATTTTCTGAGGTATTATTTTTTACGGTTAAATATTTGGATTGCATTAAGGCATAACCCGTTCGGGTATTGTAAGTATGGTTATCCTCTATATGGTTGGAATAAGAGTACATGTAATGAATTCCATAACGTAAATCATGCAACGTATTGGCTATCAGGCGGTTATTATTGCTAGTGTCGATATAAATACCGTCTCGCGTATGCCAGACTTCATTGTTTTCTACCAATGCATGAGTGACGTTAAAGAGATGAATGCCATTACCGCGATCTTGTGACCGAATCGACAAGTTACCCTCTACTTTGTTATTGATCACTGTCGCATTCTGGCTGGAATCTAACCACATACCAAAAGTATCACCATGAATATAATTATTCTCGATGTGAATATTATGTGCGGTTTTTTCTATGAATAATCCCGCATTCATCTCAGTGAGATTATTACCCCAATGGAGAATATTACAATTTTTTATAGTGACATTTTCTGAGAGTACGCGAATGGTGTCTTTTTGAAAATTGCCATCAATAACCGCGCCTTTTTGACAATTTACAGTGATTGATTTATCAATTAAAAAATTACCGGTGTATTGACCTGTTTTTAATTCTATAACATCTCCATCGATTGCTTGCTCAAGAATAATTTTAAGATCGTCATTTGGCGATAGTAAATAGTGTTTGGCATTGCTTTGGATGACAATGAGAGTATTTAATAGGACTAATATTATTTGAAATAAATGTTTCATTTATTCTGAAAGTTTTACCGTTTAAAAAATGGCTCCTTTCAATAATACTACGCCTGAAAGGAGCGGTTATTTCAACCATTGCTGGTTTAACGTCTGTTTGGGAATATTAAGCCTTTTCTACCAGCATTCTTCCTCGCATTTCCATATGAAGCGCATGACAGAACCAATGGCAGTAGAACCAGAAAACCCCCGCATTTTTCGCCATAAAGGTGATTGAAGAGGTTTGCTGAGGACCAACTTCCATGCTAACACCATGTTGCGCGAGCGCAAAACCATGAGTAACATCTTCAACTTGATCCAGGTTAGTGATAAATATGGTGACTTCATCTCCTTGTTTTACTGTAAAGTCACTCATCCCAAAGTTAGGCGCGATAGAAGTCATATAAACGCGAACTTTTTTGCCGTTTCTAACAACCTTATTATCAGTTTCAAGCGTGATCCCATCTTTTTTTGCTTGTTTTCTTGCGCCTGCAAATATCGGATCATCGCGAGTCCAAAGTTTATTAGGTTTTACTTTGCTTCGATGAACGATCATACAATCATGAGGTTCCGCAAAAGTAGGGCCATCGTGTATCAGCTTCATTTGTTCGCCGGAAATGTCTATTAATTGATCATTTTCAGGCTTGAGCGGGCCGGTATTTAAGAATCGATCTTTTGAAAACTTACATAGAGAAACTAAGTATTTGCCATCGGCATCACGAGTTTCGCCCATAGTCGTATGGTTATGTCCTGGCTGATAATGAACGTCGAGCTTTTGTCGAATGTAATTTACTTTTTTGCCGTTGTAAGCGCTAATCGCATCTTTCACGTTCCACTTGCAAATCTGGCTATCAATAAATAGGGTGGTGTAGGCATTACCTCTGCCGTCGAAAGCGGTATGCAAAGGACCTAATCCTAATTCAGGCTCTGCAACAACCGTGTCTCGCTCTTTTATTTTTCCAGAAAATAATGCAGGTAGTTTTTCGATCGCTACAATAGTGACCGTTGGTGATAACTTACCATTAGCAACAAAGTATTTGCCATCTGGTGAAGTATTGATGCCATGCGGACTTTTTGGTACGGGAATATATCGTGTAAATGTGCTCTTAGTTTTTTTACGTCCATCAACCACAGGCACTTTCGAATCGCCTATAGTCGTGAACTTTCCACTTTTTACCGCTTTTTCAATCGCATGTAAATCAAAAACGACTAACCAATCGCGCTCGTTTCTCATAGAGTCAACTAAAGTGACACCTTCTTCTGAGTTGTAACAAGTTGAAGCAGCAAAACGCCCAGTGTAATCTGCATCGGTATTATCGAGATTACCATCAACGATCACTTGAAAAGCCATTTCCATTTTTTCCGCATCGATCACATTAAACATGGTGAAATATTTAGTCGGATCGTTTAAGTCGCGTCCATCGTTTGGTTGCGGAATTCTAAACTCTGCATTACAGAAAACGTATTTGGTATGAGGAACTTTTTGAACTCTGAGTCCATGTATTGCCTGCACATTGGGTATGGTGAGCATTTTGTCGGTTTTCATCACATCACATCGAATGCGAGCAACTCGAGTATTTATTTTGTCATTGATAAATACATACTTACCATCGTAATGCCCATCAGTCATACTCATATGGGGATGGTGAGCGTCGCCACAAAGTATATCAGCGCTGTCACCTTTAATGGCTTTACTTTCATTGGTTAAACCCCAGCCAGTAGCTGAATCAATATTAAAAACAGGTATTCTCATGAGTTCGCGCATGGATGGAATGCCTAATATCCTCACTTCGCCGGAATGACCACCACTCCAAAAACCATAGTATTCATCAAGTTCACCTGGTCCGATGTTATGTTGCATGGCTGCTCTGGATTTATCTGCAGCTTCAGCAAATTCAGTGGGCGTCATGATCCCTGTCAAACCCAAACCTGCAACGCTTGCTGCCCCTGCGGCTGATGCTCCGAGAAAACCTCGGCGACTGATACCCTTGGTTGCTATTTCTTGTGGTTTATCTATTTTTTTATCTTCCATCATTTTTCTCCTGTAGAGTTTGAGTTCAAGACCAAATTTTATTGGTCAATTTTTCTTAATTTTTCAATTGATGCGATCAAGTGTGGTGTTAACAAATTACTCGGCATCAACTAGTTCTTTTATTTCGATTCGATCAGCTTCTGAAATACTTGAGCCGATTTTCCGTTTTGATTTTCTGCCCTTTTTCTTGGCAATGACTAACGGAGGGCAGCGATCTTCGTTAACATAAGTCACTTGACAATCCAGACAATGGTGGCATTCGTTGGCATTGATTTCACCGTTAGGATGGATTGCTTGTATTTCACATTCTTTCGCACAAAGCTGACAAGGGTCGCCACAAGCTGGACGGCGCTTTAACCAATCAAATAGTCGTAATTTCGTTGGGATCGCCAAAGCCGCTCCTAAGGGACAGATATATCGACAATAAACTTTTCGGGTAAAAATAGAAATGACTAAAAGGATCACGGCGTAGGTAACAAACCACCATTCACGTTGAAACATAAATATAATGGAGGTTTTAAAAGGTTCGACTTCAGAAAATTTTTCAGCAGTTGACATAGATTCTAATGAAACACCAAATAAGGCAAGAAAAATTAGGTACTTAACTGCCCATAGTTTCTCGTGAATTCTAAAAGGTAACTCAAATTGTTTTATTTTTAGTTTGCGGGCGGCTTCATTGATCAATTCTTGAAGCGCTCCAAACGGACACAGCCATCCACAAAAAATACCTCTTCCCCAAAGTAAAATGGTCGCGGCGGTAAAAGTCCAAATAACAAACAGAAAAGGATCCATATAAAACAAGTCCCAACTAAAATCACTGAATAGCGCCTGGAAAAAAGTGAAAACATTCACTACGGATAGTTGCCCTAATCCATACCAACCAATAAAAGTAATGGTGTAAACTAAATAAACTCGTCTGAGGTTATGAAAAAAACTGGGGTAGTAAATGAGCCAATCTTGCAGAAATATGACTACGATTAACAATATCAGACTAGAAATAAGAACAGAGATTTGAAACGTTTTTGCATACCAAATATTTACCCAAAGTGGTTTGGGTTTTGCCGATTCAATTGCTTCAGCTGTCGGTCGAATGATATAGTCTTCCGGTATCTGATAGCTAGTTGAAAAATTAACAAAAGTACTTTCTATTGGACCCACCTGACGTCGAACCAATAAATTTAGATCCCAACTTAGTCCTGGATCAAAATTGAAATGCTCTCGAACTATAAATATTGCCATTTCACGAAATCGGGGAAACCCAGTAGGATAAATATCATTGAGTCGATAATAATCCAAATCTCGAAAACTGATGTCCGATCTTTTTTGAGTTAAATGGACGCGATCAAAAATCCCGCCACGAACAAAACCATTACCGCGAAATGAATAGCGACCGTTTGCCATTAATGCGATTGCGTGCTCTCCCGGTTTTAGTTTATCCATCAACCATTTGTATTCAGTTTCACCTAAAAGGTTTTTACCAGATGTTGGGGCGTTCAGGTAGGTGTAATAAATGTCAATAAACGTAGCACGCTTTTCCGAAGCATTAGCGACATCAATATCACTTGCTGGAGTCTTTAAAAATGCTTCGTCGACGGTTTCTCTCAATAAATGAAATCGGCGAATGGTTCCGTCGCCAACTAATGCGTTCCAATCTTCAGGGATAAAATGAGTATTTTTAACTTTTGAAAGCGGCAAACTATCTTCGGCGGTCGGTTCGATTAGCCCGAGAGCTAACGCAACTTTATTGGTCGCGCGTAATATTGTTTCGTTAACCACAATTACCGTGACGGTAGCACCAGTAATTGCGTCAATACTAATTTCATCATCCTTTACAGTGGCACTTAAACGTATTTTGTCAGTGACGTGATGGTCAATGTATTGCATCGTGAATTCGTTGAGTTTTTGTTCTGGAATGCCAACCAAAAGGATTGGTTCATGATGCTCGATAATCCAAGCAAATTTGAATTTTCCTTCTGTATCTATTGCAACTACAAGATTAACGGGTTTGCCCGAGTAAGCAGGAATAGAGACTTGTGAATCAGTTTCAAAAACATAACCAATAACGGTCTTATCTTTTATAACAGACCAAGTTTTGGCTTTTTCATCATAATTTGAAAATTTTGCTGAGTTTTCAAAGTGTTGAATAATTTTTTGTTGGATTTCGCTGTTGAATGCGCTATCGATATTCCTTTGTGAAGCAATACTTGAGGTAGAAATAATCCATAACAATGTGAACGCTATTGCATGCATGGATCTTTTTATAAATAGCATTTAATACCTTAAATTAAAATCATTTAATGAGATTAGTCATTGACGCACGAATAATCTACTTATCTGAGAGTAGCCACATTGATCCAGATCAAATCTAGCTATTCGCTTTGGGAAAATGCTGAAAATCATTGATTAAGTTATTAAGTTATTAAGTTATTAAGTTATTAAGTTAGTGGAGTTAGTAGAGCCAGTGAGGGCAAAACCGGTATTTTAGACGATATTTTTCTTGGGTAGTTAAAAAATAGAGCCTCATACCTATAAAGCAGATCATCCGTAATCGACAAAATTCTTTGAATCCTAGTTTACCGTGAACCTTGATTGAGGTGATGTTATCAGGACTAACTTCGGTGTAAAGAGTCTCTCTTTTAGCCTCATTAAATGATTTAACCCACCCACTAAATAATAATTCGACCAGCCTTTGCCCCCTATGTTCGGGTAAAATATATAGGTCACGCCACCAATACGCGCCTTGCTCGATATTTACCGGGAAATAGTAGCCGGTGTCAGACATTATTTGTTGTCGTTTAGAGCTGATCCAAACATAACCGACAATCAAATCTTCCTTTTTTGCGATCCAACAATTTTCATGATGATCAACTGCTTTCTTTATAGAATGCCCGGTCATTCCATTCAGACCGATAAGGCGTTGATGATTGGCGATTGGACATTTTATCACTTGATAACGACAATCCTCAAATTTAGTAATATTTTCATCTCCAGCGGTGCATTTAAGTAAATTTCTCGACTCCCAGGCAAAGTAAGGGTTATTCGATGGGAATAGTTTTTTAAGTATCGTTCGAAAGAGTCCTCTAAACCCTTTTGCTCTAACTATCCTAACGACAGTTTTTACTGACATTATTCGCATCCTTTTTTGAACGGTTTAGTTGATTCGTATCCGCTAAATCTTCTTCGATCAGGCAACTATTTTTCAAACAAAATACAAATTACACATCACCAATTGTATGCTACTATTCTACCATTTATTGCAATTTGAAATGGATCTCATGCAAAAATCGACAAGCGAACTTATAAGTGCTTTAAGACTTATATTAATCATGGGATTGGTGTTAGTTCACTTTGGCGCTTTCCCTGGTTCAAAACTTGATCCATTCACTGGTGTTTACAATGCCGATTTTATTCTACCTTCGTCGTTAAATAGTTTCTTTGTTTATTTTTTTCTGAGCGCGGTGCCTGTGTTAAGTATCATATCAGGATACTTGATCGCCTTAAACGGTAAGCCTAAATATTTACTAAGTTTACAAAAACGACTCACCACTGTCTTTTTGCCATCTATATTTTGGACAACTATTTGGCTTTTATTTGCTTTTACGCTCTATAGCATAGGTAAAAATAGTGGTCATTTCAGTTACTACGATTTTGGCTTCAGTCATTTTACAATATGGACTATTCTTGATGGCATATTTGGTATTCGTTCTGAGCCATTTGCTTTTCAATTCTGGTTTGTCCATGATTTAATATTATCCGTTTTATTTTCTCCATTTATATACCTTGCCATTAAACGAATACCTTTAATTTATTTTCTGGTCGTTGGTAGTCTTTGGATCATCGGATGGGAACCCCCACTATTTTTTTACCTGAAAGTAACCATATTTTTTTCATTCGGTATATACCTCGCGCAAAAATGTTGGCAGCCACCAGACCGATTGCCTTATGGCTTTCTGTGGGTTAGTTTATTTGTTACGTTAATTATCATTCGAATTTATTTACCTAATTTGTTTGATGGTGAAATGCCGTATGAGTCTGTTTATGAGTCTATTTTAAGAACTAATGGTGTCATTGCCGTTACGTTCATTGCTATGTCCATGAGAGATAAGCTGCCGAAAAGTTTTCAGTGGTTTTCGACCCATTCCGGTTACTCCTTTTTTATTTTTGCAGCCCATTTCCCAACCGTTATATTGATCAAAGAAATATTAGCGTTATTAATTGGAAGTGATAGCATGATCCAGCAACTAGCACTTTGGCTTCTATCTCCCGTGTTAACAATTAGCCTTCTTATAATTGTCGCTAACTTAATGTCTCGCTATGCGAATAGACTGTTTAAGCTGGTAAATGGTCAACGGCAAATCAGTATGAATATCTAGTAATTTCAAACGGTCACCAGTTAAATTTTCTCTAAATAACGGTGTGATTATTCGGATTTTTCCTGCGGGTATAAATAAACTTGTTTTTGATGGCGCGTTCTTAGTTCGGATAACATTGACAATGCTTTGTTAACCGTTGAAGTGCTTTTTATAGATAATTCGTCGACGCTGTAGTTATGAATTGAGCGGCGAATTTGCTGTCTGCGATTGGAGTTTAACATCGAGATATAGCCGTTATTCCTAATTTTATTAATATCAACAAAATAGGATTTAACTGAATGCACTGAGACCGAATCAAAACCTGATTGATTATCGCCCAAAAATAGATTGAAATTGTGAGATGTTTTATCGAATTTTAATTCATCTCAATAGTAGAATGATAGTGATGTTTTTAAATCCTGCAACGAAATAGTGGTATGATCAAACCTTAATTTGCTAAAAGAGATCTTGTTTTGTATTTCAATTGGTGTCGCCATGTTAGTCTCTCCATATGCTGTATTAATTTTTCCTTAGGTTTTTTTTAACAACAGAAAATAGAGAATGCAATATCTTTATCGAAAGTCCTTTAAGACTAGAACGATAATATGTCATGTTAACGATACAGCGTTTATTTGGATGCCACCGTTGAACCCATTCCGGATCTGTTACCAAATTAACTTCATCGATATCTTCATTTTGACCGGCGTATTCCAATATATCCATCAAAAGCTGACTGCCAGGAGATAGTTGACTGTACATGGGATCAAAGTTGATGTTGTGCAAATAGATACAGCGACCGGAATAATATCCGAATGCTCCCGCAATATCTTTGTCGTTAATTGTATAAATGGATATAAAAGTCCGAAAACTATTACTAGGTTTATGCATGGTCTCCGCATAAAAATTTTGAATGTTTTTCTGGTTATAAATACCGAGATTTTGTTTAGCTTTCCACCCAAGACTATCAACAGATAAGTATCTCTTATAACCTTCGTCTATATTGGCTTGATTGAAAATGACTGTATTGTGTTGACCTGAAGTTTCGACAAACTGTTTACTTAATCGCTTTATATTTTTGACTAATTTATTAGAAACGATTTCTTTCACCGAGATGTTTCCTTCTGTCTTAAAATACGCAGTATGATTATCATGAAAATCGATTGGTGTACCTTCCACTTGCATATTCCTTAGCACTAATCTACACCATTTTTCTGGTGTTTGTTTTAATGCGTTGGTCATTTTAATCCATTCGGTATTTAGTGAGCCAAAATTCACGTTTGGAAAAGAATGTAACCAAGAATGATTATGATATACAAAACCTAACTCTCTCCATTTTAGGAAGTATTTTTTTCGAATATTAATCGATAATGGCAATATGCTCACCGTTTCATTATTTTTCTCAGCGACCAACAAATACAGTGGGCTATCAGGTGACTCCCTGGAAAGCAGCGGAATAATGAACTCAGGTCGTTCTGCAACTGGAGGTGATGGTTGCCTATTATAAAAATTTTGCCATTGTTTTAAAAGATCAGTGTTTTCTAGCCTGAATCTAAAAACTTGCCACTTCATATTAATTCTAAACCCGATAGTATCCGTTAGGATAAGTTGTTTCAGTGTTTATTTTAAACTGAGTCTACACCTCACGATTGACGAACCGAACTCTCGCAAAAATTTAGATTTTAGTATCCTTAAACCTTTTAATGGAATGGTTTCCAAAAAATCTAAAGAAAAGGGACTTCGTAGTACAATTTGTTCAAATTGGTTGATTGTGATTTGATTCAACCCGCCGTCGACTTCTGAAAATTTTGTTGCGCCATCGGTTTTGAAATCAGACCGCCATAAAATTTGCGCATTTTCTGTAAATATAAGGTGAGACCAGGGAAATACAGAAAATAGATGCCCTCCATAGGGATGATACCAGGTGGGACCAAATGCCGCTAAAACGTAACCATTAGGCTTAAGTAAACGGCTCATAATATCTAGTATTTCTGACGGATTCGAAAAATGTTCGAATGCGTCTTTGCTTATTATGATATCAGCCAGCTCATCGGTGGTAGTTAAAAATTGGCATCGGTCTGATACTGAACATTCCTGTGCTTTTTTTGTACCTTTTTCCAAATGATGCTCCTGAATATCTAGTCCAATGACATGGCTAGTGGGAGATTGTTTTGCTATTTCAATTGCCTGATTACCTTCACCACAACCGAAATCAATGATTGTCTTATTGGCTGCAATATCAAAAATATCATCACCGAAGTATTGTTGCAATTTTAAGTCGCTATCACTGACATATCGAGCTATTTGATTTGTTTTAGTTCTGGGAGCTATTGTTTTTAGCATTTTGTAGCCAAAACTGCCACCGATAAAACCCATCTTGATCACCTTTCCTATTGCAACAATCCCTAATGATTTACTTTTAGAAATAAAAATTTGGCACGTTTTTTGATGTTTATAGCGATCTTAAAATATAACAATAACCAGCGGTTTTTGAATATAAAACTATTAGTTGTTTGTGCAGGATCCATTTTCCAACTTTTATGCCAAGTAGCATCAGTGATGAAGTTAACGCGACTTAATTTTTTCCAAAAGAATGTTTCCAGAGAATAGATAAAAATATTTTTCATCCCGCTAAATCTATCCATCTAGCTGAACTTCTTCATTTGTTTTAAAAAGGGAATTAATGACAACATTACGCTTATTGAGTGAAGTTGTCTAGTCATACCATAAGTCTAGATTTATACTAAAATCGATTGAATGTTTACCCCTTTTAAAAATGATTTATAACTCTTGATCACATTCAAATTGGGCGTCAGTTCTCAATTGCTTGTCAGGTAGTTCACGGTTTACGAATTTGTTGTTGATTTAGCAAATTATTAGCTTATATTGCAAGTGTTAGTATTTTTATGTACTTGTTATATTAAACCGGAGAAAAGTTAATGAACACCAAAATAGTCCCCTCTTTCCTTTTAGCGTTGTCCCTCGTAGCAATAAGCGCTTGTGGTGGTGGTGCTAATCCTGAAGAAGAACAGCAACCTATTAGTACTAATCAACCGCCTACCATATCGGGGAATATGCCAGTGAGTATTGTGGCTGGACAAAGTTACGATTCCACACCCACAGCGTCAGACCCAGAAAATGATACGCTGACTTTTTCGATTTCCAATAAACCGACTTGGGCAGAGTTTAATAGCGCAACTGGTAATTTGTCTGGCACACCGAGTAGTCAAGATGTAGGAATTGATAACGATATAGTAATCGGGGTTTCTGATAGTGTTAACAGCGTTTCTCTCAGCGCATTTGATATTTCCGTGCAGCAAATACCTCAAGACAACAGAGCACCAACAATAGCAGATCAGAACCTATCAACGAGTGTTAACACTCAGCTAGTTATTACACTCGGTCCACTGCAAGATGAAGATGGTGACACGCTAACTTATATCGTTACCAATACATCGAATACCACCGCTGGCGAAAGTCCAAACCAAATTATATTTTCTAGTCAAGATGAAGGCTCTGACAGTTTTACCGCGTCAGTCAGTGATGGTGTCAATCAGTCAGTTGATGCTTCTATCACAGTGGTGGTGAGCAGTTCTATCGGCTCTAATTTCATCACTGGAAGAGGTCTTATTTCGCCGACTCTCGGCAATACCGCACCATCTAAAGGAGAAACAAGAATCGATCCTGTTACAGGTACTAAAATTACCCGTTTAACTGATTCAAGTGAACTACCTGGAACATCTATGGCTCTCATAGTTTACTCTCGTTATACACCAGAGAATTCCGATGGTACTTATTTCTTGGCATTTGGCAGTAACTCGGCTTCCAGTTGGGTTATTGAGCGAACCACAGGGAACATAATTGCTGAATTACGTTCTAATTCCACCAGTCAAATTGGTGAAAACCACGAAGTAAGATGGGATACTACCGGTCTTCATCCAAACCGTGTTTATTTCCGTGACGGAATGAAATTTTTTATGATAGATGACGTCACCGATCAAGACAACACCCGTTCAGTTATCAAAGATTTCAGCTCACTAATTCCGGGAGCATCAAAACTTTACAATGATGTTGAAGGCGATAGCTCAAATGATAATGATCACTGGGCTTGGATGGCATCGCATTATAACGGCACTACTTATGTCGTTGATGCTTTTGTACATTACCAAATATCAACTGACACTGTGGATATTATGACAACATCTGACATGGTCGGAACTGATCTTGATCATTACGTTGGTGGCTCTACTTTTCCCAGACCTAATATGGTCGAAATATCCCCTTTGGGAACAGGGGTCATTTTACATTATGGCAGAGCCTGGGGTACTCCATCGTATGGCAGTCGATCGTCGGACATTGGTACCTGGTTCGATGGTGCGCATTTGTGGCCGCTTGATTTCAATGTGAGCAATAAAACACCGGTAAAAATTTCTATTAGTGAAACGCATTCGGGATGGTCGTTTGACAATGACGGAAATGAATATTTTGTTAGTCAAAATAATCGTACCGACCGTCTTGATGCGATAAAGCTCGATGGTGCGAACGCTGGTTATGATAATCGTATCGAAGTTGCCTCGCACAGTGATTTTGGTTGGTCTAATGGTTTTCACTATGGAAAAATGCCTGAGTCAAAAAAGGATTGGATATTCATTAACACCTATACTGCATCAAACAATTCTGAGTGGGGAGCAAATCAGCTCATAATGATGCAGATGAAGTCTGAAAGTAATAATCCAATCATCTGGAGAATTGGTTCTAATTACAATAGTTTTGATGGGGATTATCGGGATGAAGCACCTGCGGCAATCAATTTACTAGGTAATCGAATCTATGTATCAATAGATTGGGGAGGGATGCTCGCTAATAACGAAGTATTTGTTTTTGAACTACCTGATAACTGGCAAGATAATTTTTGATAGCTAATGATATAAGCACAGAAGTGAATGCTCGGGTATTAGCTGTAATAAATATAAATCCGCGCAGATATTTATATAGGAAAATATTAATTCATTGATCTCGCAAACCAGATTAAATATACTGGTTATCTAACTTCAGTTACTTACGTTAACTTTGATGTAAGTAACTGAATATATCGCTTGGTTTTATAAGGAAATATAACAAATGATACTGCCCGTAATTATGGCTGGCGGAACGGGTAGCCGTTTATGGCCACTGTCCAGAGAGTTATATCCGAAACAATTTTTAAATCTTGTTTCTGAGAACAGCATGATTCAAGAAACGGTGTCTAGATTAAAGTTAGATGACTTGTTGCCGCCATTAATTCTATGTAACGAAGAACACCGTTTTATCGCTGCCGAGCAATTACGCGAAATAGATGTCGAACCCAGCGCCATAATACTCGAACCAGAAGCAAAAAATACCGCGCCTGCAATCGCTCTGGCAGCAATACATTCACTGGATATTGAAGACGATCCGATACTATTAGTGCTCGCAGCTGATCATGTTATCGATGATATTGAAATATTTAATGAAACTATTCAAAGCGCCATACTGCTTGCAGAAGAAGGCAAACTAGTCACTTTTGGTATTGTTCCTAGTAAACCAGAGACAGGTTATGGATATATCAAGCAAGGGAAAACAATTCCTGACTCTTCAGCTTTTCATATTAGTCAGTTTTACGAAAAACCCGATGCAGTCTTAGCTCAACAATACCTAGATTCTGGCGACTATTTGTGGAACAGTGGGATGTTTATGTTTCGTGCGAGTCGGGTTATTGAAGAATTCAACCTTTATCATGTTGAACTATTAGGTTGCGTAAAAAGAGCACTAAAAAACTCAAAAAAAGATCTCGATTTTATCAGAATTAATGCTGATGACTTTCGGCAATGTCCTCGCATATCTTTTGATTATGCGATCATGGAAAAAACTGAACAAGGTGTCATCGTGCCGCTAAAAACTGATTGGAGCGATATTGGTTCATGGAACTCCCTATGGGAAGCTAGTAAAAAGGATGATTCTAACAATTATCTTCGTGGAGATACTATTACCCTCGATACCCAAAATTGTTACATCAATTCACAAAGCAAACTAATTGCAACTATAGGTCTTAGCGACCTAGTCATTGTTGATACTAAAGATGCAATTTTGATATCCGATAAAAAACGAAGCCAAGATGTAAAACTTGTGGTGGAACGGTTAAAAGAACAACAACGAACGGAGCATCAAGTTCACCGAGAAGTCTATAGACCGTGGGGGAAATATGATTGTATTGATCATGAGAGTCGCTATCAGGTAAAAAGAATTACAGTGAATCCTGGAGCGAAATTGTCCAAACAAATGCATCATCATCGGGCAGAGCATTGGATCGTTGTTTCAGGTACGGCCAAAGTGACAAATGGTGGGAGTGAAATCATGCTCACAGAGAATCAATCGACTTATATTCCAATTGGTGTGATTCATGCCTTGGAAAATCCAGGAATGATCCCGCTTGAGCTAATAGAAGTACAGTCTGGTTCCTATCTTGGAGAAGACGATATTGTCAGATTTGAAGATCGCTATGGGAGATTAGATTAGTCTAATTACAATTATCAATTATGAATACAATTAGATTTTTTAGTCTATTTATAATCATCAATTTTTTTGCGATATATTCCATATCAGCTAACAGTATTTTTATCACCGATCATTCTGTTATCACACCCGTTTTAGGCAAGATTCCCCAGAAGGGTGAAACCAGAATCGATCCTTCAACAGGGTTTAAGATAACTCGAATGACGGATGCATCGGAGTTTTCAGGTTCTAGCGATGCTTTAATTGTTTATTCTCGATATTCACCAGAAAATTCTAACGGCAAATATATTCTTGTTTTTGGCTCCAATTCAACATCAAGTTGGGTTGTTGAAAGAGCGACAGGGCAAATAGTGTCACGTTTGCGCTCGGACGCAAAACATGACATAGGTGAACGTCATGAAGTCAGGTGGGACAATTCTGGAAAGCATCCTAATCGTATTTATTTCGTTAAAAACATGCGTTTTTATATGATTGATGATGTGATCAATCAACATCGTTCGCGCAAAATGATCAAAGATTTTACTAACCATGTTCCATCCGCTACAAAAATTTACAACGATGTTGAAGGTGATAGTTCTAATGACAGTGATCATTGGGTGTGGATGGCAGTACATTATGACGGAAAAACGAATATCGTTGATGCATTTATCCATTTTCAAATTTCTACCGGGAAAACTAATATTCTAGTTCCGGCAGACTTAGCTGGTACTAATCTTTCCCACTACGCTAAAAGTGATCATTTTCCGAGACCAAATATGGTCGAAGTGTCTCCGTTAGCGAGTGGTTTAGTATTGCATTATGGTCGGGCTTGGGGAACAGAAGAGTATGGAGAACGTGTAGCTGACATAGGTTCTTGGTTTGACGGTGCCTATTTGTGGCCGCTGGACTTCAACTTTAAAAAAAAGACACCTATTAAAATATCGATTGGTCAAACACATTCGGGTTGGAGTATTGATGAGCATGAAAACGAGTACTTTATCAGCCAGAATAACAGAACCGATAAAATAGATGCAGTCAAATTATCAGGTGAAAAATCCGGTTTCGAAAATCGGTTGGAGATAGCGTCACACGAAGATTTCGGCTGGTCGAATGGTTTTCACTTTGGGAAAATGAATGCTCTAAGAAAAGGCTGGGTATTTTTGAGTACTTATGCAAAAAATAAAAAACCGAAACTGCAAAATGAAGATTGGGGGAATAATCAACTGGTTTTCTTACCATTGAAGTCTCAATCAAACAAGGTGTTAAGAATCGGTTCAAATTATAATGTGTACACCGGTAATTATAGAGACGAGGCACCAGCCGCAATTAATCTGTTGGGTAATCGGATCTATCTTTCAAGTAACTGGGGGGGGATGCTGGATCACCGAGAAGTATTTTTAATCGAATTGTCCGATGATTGGAATGAACAATAAATAGCTACTTGAGAAAAAATCAAAACAAATTAGCCGAGGAAAGCATTGTCAATTAAGTTATTAAAGCAAAGCTCCTTATATAGTGTTGGGAAATTATTTGCCTTTGCTGCTGGTTTAGTATCTTATCCGGTTCTTACTAAAACTTTATCAGTAGAAGAGTATGGCACAGTTGCCCTGTTAACCATTACGATAGGTTTAATGAGTTCCTTTATAAAACTTGGTGTTCAACAGAGTATTGTTCGCTTCAAACATGAATTGGATAAAAAAATATTTTCATCCAATATTCTCGCGCTATCTTTAACTCTAACTACGCTGACAGCTGTTTTTCTATTTCTAGTTGGCGCAATGGTTAGACAGTATTCTGGAATGAACCTATTTCAAATGCCTGTTTATCTTATTATCATCTTTTCCTCATCCTTACAGGCTCTACAATCTTTTTGTATTAACTTATTAGTATCTTCCGAGAAAAGTGTTGCCGTAACTATCCTTGGAATTATTTATAAGTTACTTTCTTTATCAACTATGCTAGTTGCAATCTTACTTATTTCAGCCAGTTCTTTTTCATTTATTCTGGCATTATTAGTAGCTGACATTATCTATTTTTTTATATTGGTTTTTTGGGTTTTCAAAAATGAATATATATCTGGCTTTTCGTTTGCCTTAGTTGACAAGGTAGTCATTAGAAGTTTTTTGCTTTTTGGTATTCCGATGTTTGGATATGAAATATCGAATATGTTCCATGCTTTTTTGGATCGCTTTTTAATAGAAATCTACTTAGGAAGAGAAAATTTGGGCTTCTATTCGGCATCGTATAATATGGCCAAAATGATTTCAGATTTAATGCTCGGAGGGTTGGTTATGGCTATACTTCCCCAGTATCTTTCGATCTGGAAAAACGAGGGAAGGTCAGCAACAGAGTTGTTTCTAACAAATGTTAATAACGTCATACTTCTATTTTTACCAGCCGTCGTAGTGGGTATTTTCGCTCTATCAAGTGATTTGCTCGCTATATTAACCACTGAACAATATAAAGACTATTCGTATTTATTACCAATTATTCTTATTGGCACGTTTTTGTTTAATTTGGGTATTATCTACTCGGCGGGATTACAAATACAAAAAAAATCTAAAACAATGTTAAGAGTTGTAATAGAAAGTGTAATCCTCAATTTACTATTGAATATTATATTTATTCCGATGTTCGGATTGATCAGCGCTGCCATTAATACTGTTATTAGTTATTTATGGGCTAGTTTTAGATTTTATTTTTTAACAAGGCAACATTTAAAAATAACATTTAATTTATTACTGTTATTAAGAGCAACTACATATGCGATGATTATGTACGCTGTGATTTCTTCGATACAACTTTCTTCTGAATTTGGTTCACTCATAACCAAAACATTTTTAGGTGGATTCATTGTAGTGTTCTTAATCTATATATTTGAACCGAAAATGCGTGATAATATTATTTCATTAATTAAAAGTAGGCTCAATTGATTCCCTTAGTTTTGAATTTTCCAGGAACCCCAACGACTAAAGAATCATCTGGAACATCATTCAATACCACGCAGTTTGCCCCTATAGTGACGTTGTTTCCAATTCGAATATTTCCGATAACTTTCGCACCGGCGCCTATGTAGACATCATTACCAAAAACAGGCCATCCATTTGATTTCCCTGCTCCTTTAGAACCTACCGTAACTCCTTGTGCTACAGAACAATTATTCCCAAACTCGCCGCGAATAATAATGGAGCCATAGTGCCCTATATAAAAACCTGGACCTATATTGCTTATGAGGTTAATCCGAATTCCATAAAATGTAGTCAAAATAAACCAAAATAATTCAAATATTATTTTTAGTAAATGTGACAAAATTGGTAGCTTAATATGATAAATTATTCTGCCTGTACGAAACCAAAACATAATGTGCCAACCATGACATGTCACCATGTAAAGAAGCGCTTGAAGAATGCTGGTTTTGTCTCTCTTTGACCAATAAACGTCAAAATCAAGCTTAATGCAGTTGATTTCGTGCTTAAGATTTTCAAAAAAATTTATCTCAGTCGTCATTGGTTTGAACTCATTATCATATTCTATCTGTACTCCAGTACCAAGCGATACCAATTAATTCGTGGATAACTTTCTCAGATTTTATGATAGCATGACTATCGGGGAAGAATTTTCTAATACCCAAAGCTCTTATATGTTGATTGTGTGAAATCAAAGGGCAAACTAGATAGCCGGATTTCTCAAATGAGAGTAGTGCGCGCCTCATATGAATCTGAGACGTGATCAAAAAAACGGGTTCTTTATTCGATAGCCATTGATCAATATTTGTCGAACTTTCAAATGTGGTATTTGAGTCATTATCAATTATTAGTCGTTCAGAGGGAACTCCCATTAACATTAGATAATTGTTTAATATTGGAACCTCACTATTAGCTTTAGAACCTGTTAGGAGTATTTTATTTCGACTGTCTAACAAGAGCCATCTTCTCGCTGAATGTACCCTATTCAAGGATTCAATAGACATTGCGCCATACTCTCGATCGTTGAGTGTATGTCGAGTCATTCCATTAGCCAACAATATCGCAGTGTTAGAAATGCAAGTCTTATTACTGTCGTCAATCGCAATCAGTCCGACCAATAAATTCGCTCCAAAACTCGTCATCAATAAATAACTTAGAGCAAACCATGAAAGAAAGAACACTCGCCAAAACAGAGTTATTTTTTTTGTGAAATAAATTAACAGAGCAAAGAATATGAAACATATAGACATATACATGAGAGGAGAAGTTATTAGATATTTCATACAAAAATCAGCCTAACTCTGCATAAACTTTATTGATGTCTTGCCCAATAACATTCCAGTCATAAGCTTGGATCGCTACTTCTCGCGCGCACTTACCAATATTTATTGCTTTTTCATTATCATCTAGCACTGACAATATAGCGGAGGTAAATTCCTCTGCGGAATTCGCATAAATAACATCTCGCTGGTTTTTTAATAAGATACCTTCAGCACCTTTTTCGGTAGAAATAATACATTTTCCAAGTGACATGCCTTCGAGTACTTTTAATCTTGTTCCACTGCCCACAGTTAATGGCACAATCATTGCGCGTGCCGCTCTCACAATAGGTTTAAAATCATCAACGAAGCCAAGTATATTTATATTTTTTTCGAATTTTTTTGGGATAAAAATATTTGGTTCTGGATTGCCAATTACGTCAATTTGAATCGATTGGTTAGCTTTATGTAATAACGGCATAACATTATTGATGAACCATTCCATCCCAATTTTATTTGGATACCAGTTCATTCCACCAAGAAATACCATGTGTTCATTTTGAAAATCGTAGTCGGGGATTAATAAATTGGTATTAACACCATTGGGGATAGTGAATACATTTTCTACGCCGTAGCTATTGAACTCGTTGCGATCATCATCAGAGCAAGCCAAAACGGCTTTGGCTTGCTTGCAGGCATTCTGTTCAAATTCAGTTAATAGTTTCGTTTCTCTAATCAATAGTGCCTTCATCGGACTCAGAGAATACCCTGATGTTTTTTGCCTGATTAAATCTGATTCTACGTTATGTTCGTTTAATACAACAGGGATGTTATTGGGAATGATCTCAAATAGACCGGCGAGTGTTAATAGATCAAAATGAATGATATCTGGCTGTAGTTGCTGGATTTTCTTTTGCACATCTTTTTTTAAAGCATTTGAGATGTATCGAGTAATCATCAAGGGTTTTGAAAAAAGAAGGCTCTCAACTACCGCTTTTATATTGTTAAAAACATTAAGAGTAAGTTTGAAACCAGAAATTGACTGACATATTTGTGATAGTTCGTTATTGATTGGTATTTCTTCTCCATCTCTCAATAGTGAGTATAGGTGAACATTATTTTGTTTTGTCAGCTGAGATAAAACTCCAAAAGTGCGGATCTGGTGACCTTCAACCATAGGGTAAGGTAATCTTGCCGATATAAATAATATTGTTTTCACGGTTAATGGATCCTAAATGGATTGCTTAATAACGTTGTAAACATCGCTTTGGAAACTTCCCCAAAAGGGTTTGTGATCCTGTTAGTAGTTACATTAATCCTCTTTAATAGGTATGGATCCCTACAATTTTGATTAAAACCTTCGACGGTTGTAACTGCCGTTTTATAACCATACTGTGGGAGTATATGCGCATAATATTCGCAAATATCATTTTTAGTGCCATTGGGATATGCGAAATGACGGACTTTACAATTAGTATTTTCCTCGATAATTTTATTAGATAATCTAAATTCGTTTTCAAGTTCTTTTCTCGAAACATTGGTTGTTATAACGTGATTGTGTGTGTGTGAACCAATTTCAATACCTTGCTCTTTTAGGTTTTTTATATCAGCCCAATTGAGAAACACTTCTTCATTGCTATCCCAGAAACCGAGCTGATTTCCAATCGCATAGATTATTTTTTCGATTATTTTCGGGTGAAATTGTTTTAGTATAATATTTAGTTTTCTTATGGCTAGTTTTTTGTTGTTTTTAGTAGTTAATTCATATTGACCCAGTTCAAAGTCTGCTAGATCCAAGACAGGTTTGCTACTTTTCAATATAGAGGTTTGCATTTTGTCAGCCCAAAAACGTTTACCAGTTCCGATATAAGATGTTGCCAAATAAATAGTAGCACTTACACCCGGGCAATATTTAATAAAGCGCAAGTTATTTTTATATCCATCATCAAAAGTAATACAAAAGCTACAACAATTTTTTTTAAGATTTGTTATATCCGATAAGTTGGTTATTTCACCATAGTTTTTACTCCAGTTTACGATAGTTTGTAGCTCGCCAGGTTTAATGCTCATGTGTAAATAGTCAACGGTAGCGCTTATTTTATGAAACATAAGGATATACAATTTTTTATGTTTTCTAATTAAATTTTCGTTCAGCCCTGAGTAATGATAAAACAAAGCGACTAAATATTTAACTATCTTCTTTAAAAATAGCATGGCTCTCTTCCTTTTCATCTATTTGGCTATTAACGACACTTACTAACCCTATAACGACCCAAAAAATGGTAATAATTGCCATATGTGAAAAGCGATCGCCAAACATATTTCCAACTAATAACGCATAAAAAGCTCCTAAAGCACCAAGAACGGTGCCATTTATAATAGGCGTATTTTTTTCCCAATCGAGTTTAACTTTAATCATATTTCTTAGTTGCACTAATAGCAATGCGAGTAAAGTTATGCCAACGGCTCCCCTTTCTTCTAACACTTTAACAAAGTAATTATGGGTATCCATTTGATAGGGATTAATTCGTATATCGGCGGCTGTTTTATATCCATAACCTAGAATAGGCTGCTCCTTAAAATTCTCGTAGGCTATTTTCCAAAAAACAAACCGTGATTTTGCACTTTCATCTCTTTCTTCTTCTGGAGCTTCAATGCTATTGAACCTTTCTTCAACTGATTTTGGTAAAAAATTCAAACCGATTACACTAATTAAAACGATGGGAAATAATATTTTAAATGACTTCTTGTAGTTAAAAATAACAGCTAAAAATCCGATGATAAATGCGAGATACCCCCCCCTCGAATAGGAATATAGTAATGAGCCAATGGCACCAACACTTAGTACTAGTAATACATATCGCATTTTCTTAATGTGCCACGTCGTTATTAGAAGAGCTAATAATACCAGCGACGCTGTGACGGCATAGGCACCTAACTCATTTGCGCCAAGATCCATAAAAGGACCTCTGATCCTGAGGCTGTCACTATAATGATATTTGGATACTGAAAGATATTGATCATAAACCAGTCTAAAAGTATAAGGAATTGACAGCATCGTGGTTAGTAAAATTCTATTCCACTGGATTTCATCGACCGCACTTCTTTGAACGACAAATACAACAAACAGTGGTATTAGACCATCTTTTAAACTTTTCCAATTTTCAACAGCATCATTTCCTAACAACTGAAAACTAACGAAGTATGCAAGAATTCCTGACAGAATATAGAAAACAATAAATTTGTTGATCATTATTTTATCAGTAGGTTTAACGCCATACTTAATAGCATGGAATATGGACAATAAGAACAGAATATTAATCGTACTGAGTCCAAAACCAAAATTTGGTAAATATTGAACTTGCAGATTCCTGAATGGCATTAAAAAGATTAGTACGAGCAACGACCAATTAGTTTTAAAACTGCTACCGGTTAGTTTAATATCTATGGGTATAGCGTCGCTGTTCATATCAAACAATTTCTCTGTATGCGTTACAAATCACATCAATCTGTGAAGATATGGAGTAATCTTTGTCAACTCTGTCCTTCGCATTTTCTCCTAGTTTTTTGAGCTTGGTTTTATTTGTCAGCAACTGGAATAGCTTGTTCGAAATATCATTTGGGTCGAATAAGGTTAACATTCCACACTTTTCGTTATCTAAAACCTCCGCAATTTGACCGACATCAGTACTAACAATCGCTATACCATGAGACATCGCTTCAAGAATTACCATGGGCAAGCCTTCTGTTAATGAGGTTACTAAAAGTATGTCGGTTGTTCCAAATATTTCGGTGATGTCTTCCCGATATCCATGTACTTCAACATATTGAGAAAGGTTATAAAATTTAATAAAGTGAATAATCTTCTCTTTACAGGGACCGTCTCCATACAAATTTAACTTTACCTTTGGTGTTCTTTCTTTAAGTTTTTTTACGGCTTCCAGTGCCAGTAAATGATTTTTTTCTGAAGTCAATCTTGCTATCATAGATATATTTGTGAAGTCCGTATCATTGATTCTATTTACTTCATCGCTTGAAGCTAACTGAGTACCATTCGCTAAAAATCGTACGGCTTTATTTCTGACCAAAAAAGAGCGTTCTAAACGCTTTTTTAGATCCCGGCTTACTACAAAAACGATTTTTACTCTATTTATGAGATACTTTTCTAACCATGCGTATAAAGCTTCTGAAACTGTATTGTTGAGGTAGCCGTGCATGTGATGAATTACTGGCAGTGCTAAATCCCTAGACGCACTAAGCGCATAAAATAACGATTTATAGTCATGAGTATGCACAACGTCAGTTTCGTTTCTTGAAAATTGCAGGCGGATAGAATCTATTACTCGCCTATCATATTTTTTGGTCAACTGGTATTTTTTAGTCATAAAAGACAGCCGCGAGATTTTATCCCTTAAAAATGAAGAAGGTTCAGAACCATTTTCCAAAGTAATCAGTGACAAAGAAATGTCGCTATACTCAATGTTACTAAATAGGTTGAAAACCACTTTTTCAGCACCGTAAAAACCGATCGTCGATCGAATATGAGTTACATTAATCATGAAGCCCTTGAACTCAATAAAATATCACGATATAAATTTTCCATTCGACTAACCATTACTTGATTAGAATATTCTTTTTCAGCAATCCACCTGGAGTTGTTGCCGTAATCGACTAGTTTTTGTGGAGTTCGATCAAAAAAAATAAACGCGTTAGATAACTGCAATCGATTACCATACTCGACTAATATACCGTTCTTCTCTGGATGAACAAGTTCAGGTGTACCGCCAACATTGGTACCTATAACAGGTAAGCCTGATGCAATACCTTCTAATAATGCATTCGACAAACCCTCAGATGAAGAAGAAGATACGATCAAATCAGAATTTCTCAACCAGTAGTTCACATTTTTCTGCAATCCAACAAAATGCACGTTGGTAAGGTGTAATGTTTTTGTTAATTCATAAAGGCTGTCTTTCAAAGGCCCCATACCTAGCACAATCAAATGCCATTGATGTGTGGCTGATTTATGAAAGTCTGCAAACGATTTGATCAAAAAATTATGACCTTTTACTTCTCTCAGCGATCCGACGCTGATACCAATAAAGCTATTTTCATCAATGTTGAATTTGACTTTAAATTTCTTTTTTTCTGATAACGAACCCGTTCGATAAACATCGAGATCGACCCCATTGGCTATCACATGAACATTTTTTTCTGGAACTTTATATTCAGAAGTTAACATCTTTCCAATGCTAAGTGATGGTGTTGTAATTGCAGCAAATTTAGGGGTTACGAATAGCATTGCCTTCTTTAGTATGCCGTCAAGCTTAAATCCTAAATCGCGTTTGCTACTTATTCTAATGGTATGTAAACCCGGAGCGAACTTGAGCAAATAATTTAATAAATCAGATTTCTCATGATATGAAACGACTATGTCAATTTGATGCAATGTAATAAGTTTTATAATTAAGAAAAAACATTGGATGAACCTAAATCTCTTAATACTTTTTAGTGGTTGATGAATAAATTTAACCTGTGTTAATTCCTTAAGAATGTCAATGTTGGTTGCATCTAATTCATAGGGGAATAATTGTAAAGCTACAACGTTAAATTCATCATGATTGAGAAGTTTTAAAAAATTTAGAAGATGACGTTCTGAACCACCAGGGATACCTATATAGGTATCTGTGATGATTAGTAAATTAATTTTTTTCATAATTTAACCATTTTAAGCCGCTCATTTCCATATGTGGATATGTTTGTTGCTTACAAATTCAATAAAGCCAAGAACAGCAAAGTAATTTAAACTTAAAAATGCTGAGATAGCTTGAACGAATATACGAGGTAATTTTGGAAGTGTTATTGACTTATCTACTAGCGGAAACACATAAAACAAAACCTGTCCTGCCATTGTTGCTTGATAAAAAAGATGGGACTCAAATAGAAAAATATTCGACACAAAAGATGACATTAGAAATAGAGGCATCAATAGGCGAAGAAGTTTATGTGAAACAAACTGAATTATGATGTGGTTTCGGAATGGATTAAGTAATTCAGGGTCTAATTGAACCAGTTGATAATTACCAGCAATCGTTCTCACTTTACGTTTCTTTTCTTTGTCAACATCGTTCGACGGAATATCGTAGGCAATTGCTTTTTCCTCAAATACAACTCTAAATCCTTGCCTTATGATGTTCATTGGTACAAGTACATCGTCTAAAATACAGTTTTCCGGTATTTTCCGAAACAAATTCGTTCGGATCGCATATATAGCCCCAGTGACCCCAACGGACGACGAGAATCGGCTTTCATACTTTCGAATGAATTTTTCATATCGCCAATAGATGTCGATACCTTTCGCATAGTCATTAAAGTGTTTTTGGTTAAACTGCAATTCACCACTTACGGCTCCAATTTTTTCGTCAGAAAAGTTTGCTAGCAATTGTTCTAAAGCGAAAATGTCAAATTTCTGTCTCGCATCAGTCAATACAACGAAGTCAGTTTTTACCTTAGACATAGCATCGTTGATACAAGAAGCCTTTCCTCTTTGATACTTAAATTTAAGTAATTTTAAGTTGGAGTGTTTTTTAGAAAGCTCGTTCAATACATTACAAGTACCATCGGTTGAACCATCTGAGGCGACAATAATATTTATCTTTTCATCCGGATAATTAAGGGAAAGACAGTTTTTAATCTTGTTTTCTATATTGGACTCTTCGTTGAAGACACTAAACACGATGGTCACTTCGGGATGAATTATTTTCTTATTGATCGAATTCGGTAAAGTGTGAGCTAATATCCAAATCAAAATTGGATATCCAATGTATGTATAAAAAATTATGAAAATCGAAAATAGTAGGATATATTCCATCATATTAACTCAACACTAAATGTCTGAATTTTTCATAAACATAATTACCCATAATAATTTTTAATACCTTACCTACGTAATACTTTAGTTTTAACTTAAAAATAATATGGTTCGAATTAGTTAACAATTGAGAAAATATCTTGCTGTCTGTGGTATTCAATATGGGTAATCTCGGGATATCATACATATTACCGGAGTTTGTAAATAGTCCTGGGCGAGATGTGGAAATAAAAGCGATCCCCGCCTTTTTTGCCACGTCGATAACTTTCCGGTTTATTCTCCCACCTGGTGGCGAAAAAATACACACATCGGTGCCAATCGCTAATTTAATAGATGCAAGTGACAATGAAAATTGATCCTCTAGCTCCAGCTCGGGTAAATCGTTAAAATACTTATGCTCATGACCATGTGTCTGTATAGACATGCCCATACTGTGCATGTCTTGCAAATGCTGAACGGATAAAAAATTTGTTTTATTAAGCATTGAAGTATTGACGAAAAAATCGGCGGAATATCCATTTTCTGCTAAAAACCGTGCTACTTCGTAGTTAGATATATGACCGTCATCAAAAGTAAAAAAGCAAAAATTATTATCAGTGTATTGATGAGGTCGATTCATGAAATTTAGTAAGCTGATGATTTTAAAATCATGATTTTTACAGACTTCGATATGCTGTTTAAATTGATCGAAGGATATACTGTAATGTAAATCGGCGTCTTTGGGAGCGATCCCATCTATGGCAAACGCATGGTACATGAATACTGGATATTTCATCAATATAGCCTTTTTTGCAAAAGTTAGATATGTTTGATGAGCATAGCTACTTAGATTTTATATTTATTTCTTTTGTTGAAGAAAGAGTTTCTAACGAATCTGCAATTCTTGACAATTGTATTTCGATAGCTTTTAAACCTTCGAACTTACCTCTCTCCACTTCAGTAAGCAATTTTTTTATCGGTTTTAATCTAATGATTTTATCGGTACCTAGCAAAGTCGTACAATTATTCAAACTGGTTTCGTCGTCTGGTTTTTCCCATTGCAACTCGCTTGCAGCATCATCAACCTGGGTGGTAGTAATAGATGTTATTCCATCTGCAAAAGCGCATGTTAACGCGGTGTCAGCAATAAGGTTAATTTTTCTAGGTAAACCATTGGTATATTGATAAATGCGTGCCAGAGATTCATTGCTAAATAAATCTAAAGTTTGTCCTGCTCGCGTTAATCTATAACGAATATATTCAATCGTTTCGATACGATTTAGTCTTTTTAAATCGAATTTTAATCGTATCCTCTGATCTAATTGCTCAAGCTTCGGTGATTCTATGATTTCTCGTAGTTCCGGTTGGCCGCATAATATGACATTTATATTACTGTCTTTTTTATTTAAATCGTTTGATACTAATAATCTCAACTCTTCCAAAGTCTCAATAGGTAGTCTTTGTGCCTCATCGATTATAAAAACGATTGTTCGGTCTTTATAATGGGAAAAAAACCCATTGATTAACTTGTATAAACTAGCCTTATTGTTTTTTTTTGCATTAATAAAACCTATTTTGTTCGCGACAACTTCGAGTAATTCTATTGGTGAAATTTGAGTTTGATTAATCGTTATTACAATGCTATCTTCTGGAACAGTTTTTAGCACGTGTTGCAACAGGATCGTTTTACCGGTGCCGACATCTCCAGAAATTAGTGTGAAATTATTATGATTCCATAAGGCATAGTTTAAATAAAGCAATGCCTTTTTATGGGTGCGGCTCAAGAACAAAAAATCTGAATCCGGCACTAAAGCGAAAGGTTCAAGCTTAAAATTAAAATATTGCAAATACATTCAAAAGTCCTATTAGTTTTCAATTCTTCCATTTGGAGAATAGCTGATGCCTACAAACAGAGTCTTAGAATCGATACTAGCGCTTGGCGTGTCTAGAATAAATGAATCGGAATTTCTCTGCTGAAGCTGTAAAAATAAAAAAGTGTCTTGACTTATAAAATAGTTAAGAAACAAATTGTAACTCTCGACTTCATTCTTGGTAACTTGTGTCAATGTTGAATCAAATTCGTTTCGCGAATTAAAATAGGAGAATGTGATATTTGTGTCGAAAGGCATGCCTAATACTCGCGAAAGTCTGTAGGTAAGACGTAAGTCTGCGCCTTTACGAATTTCGCTATTTGGTGAAAGCGCCGTATCTAAATCGACATTAAAATAACTTAATCGACCAGTAAAGAAATCTTCATTAATTTCATAATCGACTCTATGTTCTTTCAAATTTAAAGTGTTGCCGAAGTCTCCCGAACGGTTATTAACGTTGATGTTATTTGTACCTAGTTCGAAGTTGAATATGCTATCAAAACCCTTACGAAAGGTTAATGATAGTGCTTGAGTTCGATTTAGCTGCCTCCGATAAAGTAGTTGAATTAAATCAACCTCAATGGTTCTATCTAATTTTGTCTTTACTGTAGATACCCCAGCATCAAATCTTAACAAGTTCGATTGCCCATTTATTATCCAGCGAGCGAAAACATCTTCTTGTTCATAATCTACCCCAGTTAGATTAACTAAATCAAACGGATCATCATAATCAGTGTCGGATTTTCTTCCAATTATTGAGAGACTATTTATGGCGCTTATTTGATGTTCATAACTGAATGAATATTCATTCAGTTGTCGTGATCCGTCTTGGGCATTGATCGTCGCATTTGAATCGCTAGCATCGACTATGACAATAGAATAATCAAAATTTAGTTGATCTGCCCCCGTCAATTTCAAAAAATAGCTGGGTTTTATAGCGGTTACTTCGACATCCCTAATATTGTTTATTTCTTGTGTAACAAATCTATCTTGAGGAACTTGAGCTATATTTTCTACGGCGAGTAAGGTGAAATTAGTATTCTTAGGGTGATACAAAAAATTGCCGTTGAAACCTCTAATATATTGGTTATCAATTATCTCTTCTGAAAATGTAGTTGCGCCTAACAATCCAGAAGTGGTATATGAGAACTCTGTGCCAGATTCGTCATTTAGACTAAAAGTGATACCAGCATTTAATGCATATCCCTCTATTTCATCTAGAGTCTGACTGAGGTTATCACTGTAGCGAATATTAGAAAACAGCGTATACCGCCAGTCGACCGCTTCCGCATGGTGACTGACAAAGAGCAGTAAGATTATTGAAAAAAGGATTGTCTTTTTCATAAATACATCCTTAAAACTGATTTAAAACAACACCCGCGAGTTTTTCCTTTCCTATAGTTATTGCAGCATAGCTAATTTCTTCTTCTGTGCATTTTCCATAAGGTATTACCAAAACAATCTTATCGCATTGTTCAATTAGTATTTGTGTATCGGCTGATTGTGAGATACTTGGTGCATCAATAATCGGGTATCTATCGGGATATCTTTTTATCAGTTCAGACAGAAAATTTTTCATTTTATCTGATGTGAAATATTCTGAGGCGTTTTCTCTGTCCAGCCCTGATGGAACAAATCTTAGTCTTGGGATCGCTGTTTTATACAGAACTTCGCTGGTGTCGCAATCTTCTGATTCAAGGTATTCGGTCAAACCTATTTTTGGTTTCACCCCTAATAGTTTACTTAACTGCTGATTTTTAATATCTGCATCGACTAAGGTTGCCGTTTTACTTCCATCAAATGCGAAAGCTATTGCTAAATTTGTTGCAATTAGCGACGCACCACCTTGTGGAACAACGGAGGTAACCAAGGTAACAAAATTCGAATTTCCTTTCGGGCATGTCTCGAGTAATTTAGTTCGCAAATTTCTATATTTATTAAGAAGTAGTTTGTCTGACATACTTGAAAATATTAGTCTCTTACTGGTGAAATCCTCAACACTAAAGAAACGGTCTTGTGACATACCGAGAATTTGTTTTCTGGAAGAGAAAATGTTTCGTTTTTCCGGTGTTTCAGAAACAGGTTTATTCGGTTTTTCAAACCATCCCTCACAGAGTCCATTATTCATAGGAACCTCAGGCTGTTCTTTTCGCATAGCCTTTAAAAATGCAGATTCTAATTTACTCATAAATTAACCTTGTAACCTTAACCAAATTGCGTAACCGTAAATTGACCAGACCGTTACAACAGATAAGAAAATACAGGAGATGCTGTAATAATGACTTTTCCTTTCATCTGGTGTAATAACGTAATATACCGAGGCTAAAACAGGTAACCCTAGTTTATCCTTGATAGTTTGTTCGTCCCGGATTTTTTGATCTATTAAACTTAACCCGAAAACGATTCCGGTTGGTATCAATAGACTCAAAACCAAACCAGCAAAAATAATATGCGCAAATCGCAGACCCTTAGGTGAAATGGGTAAAGTGGCTCTTTCTTGAATTTTGATGGTCAAGCCTTGTTTTTCGAGGTCTATCTCCATTGATATATGAGCTTGCTCTCTTTGCTTTAACAAGCGCTGGTAGATATCCTGGTTCACTTTGTAATCTCGCGTTAATTCTGAGAGCTCTGCATCAACGGCATTTATTCGTTCCATGCGTTTTTGCTCTTTTTCTAACAAAATAGTTGTCGCTTTTTCTTGAGACTTTAGTGACAAAATTCTGGTTCTAGCGGCTGACAATTGGCTTCGTAATTCTGTAAAAATCGGGTCGTTACTTATATCGGAAGAATTGAGATCGATCTTCTTTACTTTTGAGTTTTTTTCCTTACGAATCTGATTATTTAGATCAGAAATTTGCTCGTTGAGCTGAATTATATCTGGATAAGTGTCAAGATAATTGAGTTTAAGTTCATCCAATTTATTTTTTAGTATGACGATTCTATCTTGAAGTTGTTTTATTCTGGCGTTACTAGCTGTTTTCGATGCGCCACTAGAAAGCTCTGTGGTTATTGATTTAACCCGGCTTTCTTCCGCTAATATATCAAGACGGTAGTTTTCACCCCTACTTCGTAAGTTAGTAATTTTTACATTAACTTCTGCTTGCGAGCCAGGTCTTGAATCCATGTTTAATGAATGAAAATCTTTTAATACGCTTTCAGCGTTTTTTAATTTCTGGTGGTAGTCTTTTACTTGCTTGTCAATAAAGTTGTAGGCATCACCACTTTCTGTCTGTTTGTTTTTTAAGCTGGTATCAATAAAAATATCAGTCATTAGTTGAGCGACATGCAGTGCCCTTTCTGGCGATTCGTCTTTGTAGCTAATTCTTAATAGGTTTTTCCCTGCGTTAGTAAAGCTAGTTTTACGTTTGATTTTTTCAATTTTTCTTTCTCTTTCAACAGGTGTGGGCTTTACACCGCCAAACCAGTCTTCGGAGTCAAGAATTCTTGCCATAGATGCTCTGCTGAATACCACCTGACGCGCTCTCTTTGAACGGTCTGAGACAGCCGTTGTGACGGCGGTACCTTCCATCAGAGGTCTTAAGATATTCTGTTCGTCGATTAATACTGTACTGGATGACGTATAAACTCGAGGCCATAGCCAAGCTAGTAGCAAAAACAATAGCGCTGTAAAAATAAATAGAAAAACAACCAGTCTTCGTCGATCCCAGGATTCTCTGAGTATCCGTTTGAATATCATGTCTAATGATAAGTTCACGAGTTTATACCTCTAAAAAACCCTTTCCGGTATGGAAATTATATCGCCTGGTTTCATTGCAAAATTTGTCGTCATGTCTCCATCATTTAATATGTCACCTATGTCGACATCAATTGACAGCACCTGACCTTTTTGTCTGCGGAATAATTTTGCACTATTGGCTGATGCGAATTCGTTTAAGCCGCCGGCTTCAAGTACCACATCGAGTACCGTCATTCCTTGTCGATATTTTAGTGATAGTGGATTTCTTACAGCGCCGGTTACTCGAACCCGAGAGAGAAATTCATGACTCTGCAGGTTGACTAAGATCACAGCGACGTGCGGGTCTTTAATGTATTTGGAGAGTTTAACCGTAATATCTTGGGCAACGTCAACCGGGGCTTTTCCACCAGCGATCACTTCACCTATTAAAGGAACAGAAATTTTTCCATCTGGTCGGACCGGAACCGTGATAGAGAGGTCTGGATTTTTCCACACATTGACCTGAACTTCATCATCCACCCCTATGAGATATTGTTTGACCAGTAATTCCGGGTTTTTATTAACACTAGAGTCATACGTTAGTTCCTTTGGTGTTGAACTACATGTTGTAAGTACAAGTACTAATAGAATCGATGCTATTTTTTCTCTATGGCATAGTTTTATTTTCATGTTTCCCCCTATCTTGCCCCTTTACCTAATATTATTACTTCTATAGTTTGTAATAAGACAAAAAGATCCATTATGAAAGAATGATTTTTGACGTAGTAAAGGTCGTATTGTAATTTATTATATGAGTCTTGTTCGCTTGCTCCGTAAGGATATTTTAGTTGAGCCCATCCGGCTAATCCGGGTTTAACTCTGTGCCGTACTTCGTAAAAAGGGATTTTTTTTTGCAACTCTTTAACGAATTCGGGTCTTTCAGGTCTAGGGCCAACTAGGCTCATGTCACCTTTAAAGATGTTCAATATTTGAGGGAGTTCGTCAATCCGAACTTTTCTAATCAATTTTCCGATCCACGTGATACGTTGATCGTTTTGAGCTGCCCACTTTGCTTCACCGTTCGCTTCTGCGTTAATCACCATGGAACGAAATTTTAATAATTCGAAAGGTTTATCGTTCAATCCTGTTCGAAATTGTCGATAAAATATAGGACCTTTAAAGCCGTTTTCTATATAAATTAGTAGTGCTGTAATTAAAAGAAAGGGCATCATCAGCACTAAAATAATAGAACTTAAAATAAGGTCAAAGGTACGGTAAGTAAACTTGCTGATGTTACCTTGATGACAACCATCGCAAAATATCATCCAACTGGGATTTAACATTTCTATTCGAAGCATGCCTTTTTCTCTTTCCCAGAAAGCGACGAAATCAATAATGTTAATATTTGATAACTTACAATCGAGTAGTGACTCAACCGGCATCGTTTTTCGCCTATTGCCAATAGCAAGAACAATTTCGTTTATTCCGTAGTTTTCACAATAATCTGCTAAATCGTCTCCAGGTGTCACCAAATATTTCCGGGGAATGAATGGGGGTTGATCATCCATAGCAACAAAACCATGAATGACATAGCTGGCATTTTTGGGAACCAATTGCTTACCATTTCTTCGTTTTTCTAATAAAAGCTCAGCAAGTTTACCTGCACCGAGAACTAGGATTCTTTGTCTTAAAGTTCGACTATCTGCGGTTTTATAGAAAATGAGTCTGATCAAGGTGATTGATATTAGGCAGAAGGTTAAAGCGATGAGCATAATTCCTCTACCAATGTAAATTTGAGGAAAAATATAATAGATAATAAATAGTACTAAGGTGCCAAGCGCAAGATTAATGGATGTTCGGATAAAAATGGTCGTAAATAAATGTTTACCTCTAGGTGCCGGGAGTTGATATTGTCCCATTGAAATCATTGCCAGTAACAGTACAGAAGCGAAAACAAACGCTTTTATCGGAAAATTTTCCAGGCTGGCTGTTTCTGGTTGCCAAAGAAGCTCTTTAAAACGGAAATAAACCCCAACATAAGCAGATGCAAAGAGAAGTGCATACTCCATAAACAACAGAAATAAAAAAACTGTTCTAAAATGTTGGTTAAAAAATTTCACAACCTACCTGCCTTCCATTTGCACGACAAAAAAACTCCTATTATTGCAGTAATATAACGAATCCTTCGTCAACTCAAACTCATTTATCATTCAGATTTTGTTTAGAGGTCATTACACGGTTTGAACTCTAGACAAATATCGTTATTCGGGGGGGCGGCTACTCCCTCGTCATCCGAGTCTTAACCTAAAAACAAATTAAAGGTAGAGCAAACGTTAACAAACTAGCAGAAGAGTTCTGCGTACTCGATGACTTTTGTCAGGAATTTATTCTTAAGTATTAAATAGTCTACCAGTGAATGACTTGAAATAAATTAGGGAACGGAGTCTTTAACGGGGATTTACCAAAAGTAAAATTGAGGCGGATAGGGGTTGAATTTGTTGATCTCGATCAACTTGAGTTTTGGTAATAATAGTAATCTGTATTATGAGGGGAACGAACCATAAAAGGTATTTTCGAACTTTCCATTTTAAGAAGCATGAGGAATTACTGATGATAAATCTAAAAGTTGGACTCACTGCGTTGAGTTTAACAGTACTTATTTTTTCGACTAGCGTAGCAGCTGGCGAACCGAGCTCAGATGAGAAAGACGGTCCAAAGGGGCATAAAAAAGAAATATATGAAAGCGCACCAATCACGATCGATCCGGCGACCGTAAAAAATATCATCACTTCAGATGGACCCAAAATGACGGTTGAAGAATTTGACCATAGTAAAAAGATCTTTTTTGAACGTTGCGCGGGGTGTCATGGTGTATTACGTAAAGGTGCTACTGGTAAACCCCTGACTACAGATATTACGCGCGCAAGAGGTGATGCGGCGCTAAAAGCGTTCATCACATACGGATCGCCAACGGGAATGCCTAATTGGGGTACATCTGGCGATATGACAGACAAAGAAATAGACATGATGGCGCGTTACTTACAGCATGAACCGCCTTTACCGCCAGAATGGGGCATGAAAGAAATGAAAGACAGCTGGAAGGTTCTTATTCCAGTGAATAAGCGTCCTACCAAAAAGATGAATAAGTATGATATTGGGAATATTTTCTCCGTGACATTACGTGACGCAGGGCAAGTGGCGATTATTGACGGCGATAGTAAAGAAATCATCAATGTCGTTGATACCGGTTATGCGGTGCATATATCTCGCATGTCCTCATCTGGACGGTATCTATACGTGATTGGTCGGGATGCAAAGGTTAATTTGATCGATTTATGGATGAAAGTACCCGATAACGTCGCAACCATCAAAGTCGGTTTAGAAGCTCGTTCAGTTGAAACGTCTAAGTACAAAGGTTACGAAGATACTTATGCCATTGCTGGTTCTTATTGGCCGCCGCAATATACGATTATGGATGGTTTTACTTTAGAGCCAAAGAAAATAGTGTCAACTCGTGGTATGACGGTGGATACTCAGGAGTATCATCCGGAACCTCGAGTTGCTGCAATTGTTGCTTCGCACGAGCATCCTGAATTTATCGTCAACATCAAAGAAACCGGCAAGATTTTATTAGTTAATTATGAAGATGTGGATAATCTTTCCGTAACTACCATTCCTGCAGCGCGTTATTTGCACGATGGTGGATGGGATTCTACCCATCGGTATTTTCTTACCGCAGCGAACAAGTCTAATAAAATTGCCATAATTGATTCAAAAAATCGTAAACTCGAAGCCTTAGTTGATGCGACTGAAATTCCTCATCCTGGTCGTGGCGCTAATTTTGTGCATCCTAAATATGGACCGGTATGGGCAACTAGTGCGTTGGGTAATGACAATATTACATTGATCGGAACTGATCCCAAACGACACAAGAAAAATGCCTGGAAAGTAGTGGAAACACTGCACGGAATGGGGGGAGGATCACTATTTATTAAGACCAACCCTAAATCAAAAAATCTTTGGGTGGATGCACCGCTTAATCCGACAGTTCAATTTAGTCAATCTATCGCGGTTTTCGATATAAAGAATTTGGACAAAGGATTCGAGATTTTACCAATAGCAGAATGGGCGAATTTAGGAAAAGGGGCAAAAAGAGTCGTGCAGCCTGAGTATAACAAAGCGGGTGATGAAGTTTGGTTTTCTGTCTGGAATGGCAAGACAGAGGAATCAGCTTTAGTCGTTGTTGACGATAAAACTAGAAAGTTAAAGAAAGTGATAAAAGATAAACGACTTGTCACACCTACTGGAAAGTTTAATGTTCACAACACCGTCTACGATATTTATTAAATAGATAATAACGAGTAAACCAAATTTGCCCTAACATGCGAGTTGTATCGGTTAGGGCGATTTTTAAAACATATCTAATTCTTTGATCAAATTTAAAGTTCATCAAATTACATCAAAAAGCCACAATCAACGGATTTTCCATATGAAACTAAATAATGCGGTATTGGTGATCATATTTCTAGTTTTTCTGAATATAACAGATTATGTAGGTTGTACAGAAAAGCAACCTGATGATGAATCGGTCAACCAAGGTGAGACCATCGTCATTCTTGGAAAAGTTCCACGACCCATTGATGATGTGTTTGGAACCGCATCTGTTATTAATAGCGAGACCATCGATAAAGAACTCGTACATGATATTGCTGATCTTGTAAGATACCAAGCGGGAATTAATATAGAAAATGCCGGAACACGATTCGGTTTATCTGGTTTTTCTATTCGAGGGATTGGAGGCAATCGCGTTGCTACGGAAATAGATGGTATTCCAGTAGCCGATCAATTTGGTATAGGGAGTTATTCCAATTCGGGGCGCAATTTTGTTGATACCGATCTCATTCAACAAGTGGAAATATTGAGGGGACCTGCGTCCAGTGTCTACGGTAGTAATGCCATTGGCGGCGTAGTCTCTTTTGTGACTAAAAAACCGATCGATTTACTGTCAAAAACCAACCAGGATTATTATGTTGGAATGAAGACCGGATACTACGGCGTGGATAACAGTCGACTAGTTTCCATCAATACAGCGTTTGCCAGTGGCAATTCAAGCTGGTTGATCACACTTATTAATACCGATGGACATGAATTTGATAATCATGCCTCTAGTGGCACAATTATTGATAGGCAAACTAATCAAACACAATCCATTCTAGCCAAATATTTTTATGATATATCCGACAATCAACAACTCAGCTTGAACTTTGATTATTTTACAAAAGAATCAACAACCGACGTGAAATCGCTATTGGGTCAAGGGCGTTTTAGTAGCACAACCGGTTTATTGGGCGATGATGAATCGAGTCGAAAAAATACTGCGTTAACTTATGATTTTAAAATGGATACGAATTGGCTCGAAGGCGGTGTGATAAGGCTTTATCACCAGCAAACAGAAACGAAGCAGCTAACAGATGAAATGAGGTTTTCGAGGGGGACTAGCTTTTTCTATGACCGGGATTTCTTTTACCGGCAAGATATCGATGGTTTGAGATTAAACTTCTACACCAACATTGATTCCGGTGATTTAACTCATCGAATTGGTTATGGTATTGAATGGAGTAAAAGAAAAATTACAGAATTGCGAGATGGTTTGCAAACTAATCTGGATAATAATACCAGCACGAATATTATTCTTTCTGAGCAGTTTCCGGTCAGAGATTTCCCCATATCTAAAGTGAAAGAACTCGGTGTTTACTTAAATGACGAAATTGAAATTCAAGGAACCAATTTTAGTATTATTCCAGCGCTTAGATTCGATCAATACCGTTTAGATCCTAATCCAGATCTAATTTATCTCGATGACAATCCTGCGACTAGTGTTGTTGATATAAAAGAAAGCAACTTGTCTCCCAAGTTGGGATTACAATATGAATTGACGGAGTATAGTCATTGGTTTTTACAGTATTTTGAGGGCTTTCGTGCACCGCCATTTGAAGATGCGAATATTGGGCTGGATATTCCGTTATTCAATATAAGAGCTATTCCTAATCCCGACCTAAAATCAGAATCGTCCAAAGGTTACGAGTCTGGTTATCGTTATGATAATTTTCATCATCGTTTAGATATTGCGGGTTTTTACACTAAATATAAGGATTTCATACAAACTAAAGTTAATTTAGGATTTGATCCAGTCTCTGAAAGAGTTTTGTTTCAATCTCAAAATATCGATAGTGCAAAAATTTATGGCGGTGAAATTCAGTACAGCTATAAAACTGGTTCGATGTTAGAGCAAGATGACAAGATGAAGTTTTATACTAATTTGTTTTGGAGTAAAGGAGAGAATAAACAGACACAAGAACCGCTTAATAATACCGATTCAAATCATTTACTTTTTGGTACTAACTGGTTGAGTGCGAACCAATTATGGTCGGTATCGCTACATGCCTCTTTTTACGCTGCTAAAGACGAGATAGATGAATTAGACGATCCTGAGCAGCAACTTTATCAAACTTCAGGCTACGGTATTTTTGATGTTATCGCTAATTACCAGTTGAGTGAAAATTTTGTACTGTCTGCAGCTATTTATAATTTAACTGATCATAAATATTGGCGTTGGACTGATGTTAATGGCTTGTTGGTTGATGATCCTGTGATCGATACGCTTGCTGCAAGTGGTATCAATAGTTCACTTCAATTGAAAATCTATTGGTAGTTTTTACCGAGCCTATTTTTCATTAAAACCAACTAGATAGCCCTTAGTGGATCAAGTTCGTCATCTTAGAGCACAATTAAAACCTGAAAAGCATTGGTTAAAGAATCAGAATGACGGAAGCGAATTGGATCTCGAGAATGTTATTCGGTATCAAACCGACGTAATACGAGGTCAAGTGACTAGAACACCCGGTTTATTCAAATCATTACAGCACAACATGCGAGATTTGAGTTGTCTATTGCTTGCCGATTTGTCGCTATTAACTGATGCATGGGTCGATAATCATGCTCGAGTGATTGATATAATTCGTGATTCATTGTTTCTGTTTTCAGAAGCACTGGAAGCCAGTGGTGATAGGTATGCCATTAGCGGGTTTTCATCGGTCAAACGCGACCATGTTCGTTATTATCAATTGAAAGACTTTTCGCAAAAATTAGACAATATTATTCGCGGAAATATTAATGCAATTGAGCCGGGCTATTATACTCGAATGGGAGCAGCAATACGCCAAGCGACTAAGCAACTGCTCAAACAACAGTCTGGGCAACGATTGCTTTTACTATTGACAGACGGTAAACCCAACGACATCGACCGATACGAAGGTCGTTATGGAATAGAAGATACTCGAAAGGCAATTCAACAAGCAAGGCAACAAGGACTTCGGACTTTTTGTGTGACTATCGACGAAGATGCCAATCAATATTTGCCGTATTTATTTGGAAGAGATAATTATATATTGGTCAAAAAAGCCCAGCACTTGCCTAATAAGCTATTAAAATTGTACTCGCAGCTAACCAGTTAAATGGCGCTTGCGAGTAAATAGAGTATGGAGAGAAGCCCTTTTGTAACTTCCGAACTTCCAAATTGTCGATTATGGGTAAAGTCTATTACAAGATAAAAAAGGAATTCACTGTATGTATCAATCTATTCGCGTCGCTAAAACAGCCCTAATTCAACTTGCCCTTTTAATTATTCTCTCTGCTCCCGGTTATGCTGAATCGGAGCAAGGTTCCAATCGAATGAGTCCCGAAAAATTACATGCTGTGATAAGCGATTATGCGAAAAATGCAAAAGTAACTAATAATTTGATAAGTTTTGAGTACCAAGAGACTAAAATTTACTGCATCTGGGATGCCAATGCTGATCGCATGCGAATGATTTCGCCGATAGCTAATCTGTCAGATTTAAGTAGCGAATTATTAGAATTGGCTCTCAAAGCAAATTATCACACAGTTTTAGACGCACGTTACGCAATTGGCGACGGCGTTTTGTATTCCGCTTTTATCCACCCGCTTTCTCCAATAACTAACCTAGAAATAGAATCAGCTATTAGGCAAGTGTCAACGGCAGCTTTGACTTTTGGCACTAGTTTTACCAGTGGTGAGTTAGTTTTTCCGGGAGAAAGCGCTGAGCAAGCCAAAAAGGGTAAAAGTCCGTCTCTATAACTGACTTTTCGCAAGTTTGACTTAAGTCAATCTTGAACTGATAAATATAGGTTACCATGGAGCTGTGAGCTGAGCTGATTTCAGAATTCGAATTATCAGACATCTTCTTCTAACTATTGCCCGAGGAGCAAACGATGACTTCAATAAAAAAGATTTTAGTTGATCTCGACCCCAACAATGAAGAACAACCGGCATTAATGAGAGCGATTTATTTGGCCAAGCAATATGGCGCTACCTTAACACTTTTTTTAGTGGCTTATAATCGAGGTTTAGTCTCTAACTTGTTTTTCGATACGGCGCAACTCGATGCGGCTAAGCAAGGCTATATAAACTCTAAAAAGCGTTGGGTTGAAACTTATTTAAAAAGCGCAACCGATGCAGATGTGCAAGCCGATTATGATATCGTTTGGGCGAAACCGATTTACGAAGCAATCAATAAAAAAGCAGAAGAGGGTGGCTATGACCTTGTGATCAAATCAACACACCATCATCTGAAAATAAATAAAATATTTTTTACGCCTAACGATTGGCAGTTACTCAAAACTTGTCCAAAGCCCATTATTTTGGCAAAAACTATCGGAGTGGATGATTCAGAGCAAGCCAAACCCTATGTTAATGTTATGGCAGCGATTGACCCAAGTAACCGCCATAACCATTCGAAAGAACTTGATCCGAAGATATTGCACACTGCTAGAGAAATCGCCAGCAGCACCAATGCTAAAATTCATGCCATTCATTGTTATGACCCAGTCGCCTATCAACTATGGGCTGATATTGGAATTGGAATGGGTGCCGGTATGGGACCGGCTGATTTTACTATGGGTCAGGATAACTATGATCAATATATCGAACAATTAAAACAAGATAATGAAAAACAATTTGGTGAGGCGCTCGACCAAGTAAACTTTCCTAAGGAAAACTTACATCTAGAAGAGGGCTACCCTGAGCAGGTCTTACCCGAGGTGGTTAAAGAACAAAATATCGATCTCTTGGTGATGGGTACCAGTTATCATTCGGGGCTGATCGGAAGCACTATCGAAAAAATATTGGATGATGTTGATTGTGATGTAATGGCGGTCAGGGTCTAATAAGTGAAAAATAAGAGACAAGGGAGCAGAGTGGCTCCCTTGTTTTAAGAATGAAGCTATTTAGAAAATATGCCTAAGTTATTTTTTTAAGCTTTTGTAAACTTGGCGAGTCATTTTTTCCGTAGTAATAAATTCCCAGTTCCATTTTTCATGATATTTTTTCAGCGGATTTTCTTTAACCACGTCATCTTCACTTTTTCCCTTTTTTATCAAGGCATCAATCATATTTTTCGCGTCAATAAGCATATCGGCAGCTGATTGTAATTGCTTTTTGTCGGCAAGTGATCCATGACCGGGAATAATTTTAGTTTTGTCATTACTTAAGTCAATAATTTCTTGTTGGGCGGCAATATATCCATCAACACTTCCTCCATTATCAAGGTCGATGTATGGAAACAAACCATTAAAAAAAGCATCGCCGGTATGGATCACATTAGAGTTCTGATAATGGATCACCGCATCGCCATCAGTGTGCGCGTTTTTAACATGAAAAATGCGAGCATCTTCACCATTTAAATGAAAGCTCATCGCGTGTGAAAAGGTGATCACTGGAAGCGCGGCTTTAGGCATTGGTTTATGACCCTCTTTGCTTTGAAGTCCTTTAGTTAGCATATTAATACGCAGGTTTTCGTGGGCAACAATGCGAGTACCATCTTCACCAATGCTCTTATTATTTCCAGTGTGATCGCCATGAACATGAGTATTAATCAAAAAATCGACTGGTTTATCGGTAATTTTCTTTATGGCTACTTTCATTTTGTCTAGTAAAGGTGGCATGGAATCGTCAATCATTACTACGCCGTCATCACCGATGGATAATCCAATATTGCCGCCAGTAAAACCGCCGACTCCCATTAGCATATAAATTCCTGGGGCAACTTCAGTGGTTGCAAAATTGAGATCGTTTTTTTGCTCTTCTGCTGCGGTTGTTATTAATGAGGTCGTCAGTAAGAAGCTTGCGGATATTAATCGCTTTAAGTTTTTCATGGTTTTTTACTCCGTTAGAGAAAAATAGCTGGTCGATAAATAGTGTGACAGAAGGTATCATTGCTTATTAATAAGTACAAGGCATACATCCTTAATCTCTATATAAGATTTTAATCTAATTCACTTGCGATTTTATCGACAGAACTGTGAGTAAAAGTAAATCAACCAAAATTTTAATGACCCACCGATTGGCGCAATTTTCAGATAAATCGGCAATTGTCGAGTTGATGCGTGCTTCAATATCTGAAAGCCTTTCTTTCTACCGAAGAGATTGAAGCGGCAAAAGAAACCATGGGAGTGGATCGTACATTACTCGAAGATCTGGCTTACTTTGTGATTGAAACGGTTGATGCTGGTGAAACGGTTATGGTTGGTTGTGGCGGATGGGGAAAACGTAAAACGCTGTATGGCGGTGACTAAACGGTAGGGTGAAATGATTCCTTAAGTGATCCGAACAAAGATCCGGCTCGAATTAGATCTATGTATACTCATCCGGATTGGACTCGTCATGGCATCGGAACCTTGTTGCTAATGTTGGGTGAAAATGCCGCTCGTGAAGCTGGGTTTAAAGCAATTGAGTTAGGTTCGACTATCCCAGGAGAGCCACTTTATTTGGCGCTAGGTTATAAGGAAGTTAACCGTGAAACGATGATCGCGGATAATGGTGCTGAGAATGTGATTATCAGGATGTTGAAAATGCTTTAGAATGTTCTGAGTAATATAACTGTTTGGTTTAGAAAGGAGTACGATAATCATGATCAAACTTTGGTTGATTTTTCTGGCTGCTTTGTTTAGTGGCAATGTGCTCGCATGTAAATGCGAAGCCAGTATGATTAAGCTTGTGGGTGAAAAAGCCGAGTATATTTATTCGTCATCTAAGAATGTGTTTCTCGCAAAAATAACGAGGTCGACTCCGGTCGGAAAGGTGAAGAACGATAGTACGACGTTGCACTATTTTGAAATCATTGATAGTTACAAAGGTAACCCTGAAAATTTTACATTCCTACAATCAGGGAGTGAGAACCCGACAAGTTGTAATGATGACGGAATGATTGAAGGTAGCTTTTACTTGGTATTCACCGACACTAATAACATATTCGATTGTTCAGTACTCGAAGTTGAACCTGATACAGATTATTTTAAGAAGCTATTTATGTTTTTATCTGAACTAAGGAATAAAAACGTAAACGCTGTGCGGACGGAATAAAACAGCCAGTTTATTCGTTAATCCCAATTGGTCGTTTCACTTCAAACACTTTTTTCCCAAATTATTCAAGAATTTGGTCTTGACATAATATGTCGGCACTGGTATCTTGTTTGACATAATATGTCGAAACGACAATTATCTAACAAAAAGGAGGCATTATGAGTTTGTTGCAAAAATTATCTAAACAGCTATCAGAATACCAATATAAAGGTCATCAATTTAGTTGTTTACCTATGACGGGAGAGCAAGAGGTTTTGCGTGTTGAAGTTTCTGAGCTCAAGGAAATGCCTATTTTCGTGACGGTTACAGATACTCAAATCATTTGTATCGCCTATTTGTTTAATAAAGACGAAATTTACACTGCAAAAGAACCGGAATTAAATCAATATATGCTCGAACTGAATGTGCCAATACCTTTAAGTTCATTCGCCATCGTAGATGACTATTACGTTATCTTTGGAGCTCTTTCGTGCGGATCTACGTTAGAAAGTCTCAGCGATGAATTAGTCACATTGGCAAGCAATTCGATAGATAGTTTGCAGGCACTCGAAGAATTTATTAAGTAAATTAGATCAGATAGATCGGGTTTAAATTGAAAGAATCACTACTAAGAGGAAAATACTATGAACATCATTACTAAATTATTAACAGCGATACGTGGCGGGGCAAGAGAAATCGGCGAAGCCGTTGTGGACACACAGTCTTTAAGAATTTTTGAACAAGAAATTCATGACTCAAAAGAAAATTTGGTCGAAGCCAAAGAAGGTTTGACTGAAATTGTGGCTAAAAAGATGGCGGCAGAGCGTAAACTTAAAAGTTTGCAATCTCAAATCACCGAAAACGAAGGCTACGCAGTACAAGCCTTGGAAAAAAGTGATGAAGCACTAGCACTAGAAGTCGCTGCAAAAATAGCCAAGTTGGATGACAAAGCTGAAACTCTCGCTGAAGATGTTGCGAGTTACGAGAAAAACTTTAGCGTGCTTAAATCTCAAATTCAAGAAGCTGAGAAAATTATAGCGGAGCATGAAAGAGAGTTGGCGATGGTTAAAACTCGCGAATCTGTTCAGCAAGCGACTAAATCAGTTACTCAAACGATTTCTGCTAACGAGTCATCGATTGGTTCTGCCAGAGATTCACTAGAGCGAATTAAGCAGAAGCAAGAAAACGAGCAAGACAAATTGGATGCTGGTATTCAATTACGCAAAGACATGGACGGCGATGATTTGGACAAAAAGCTGAAAGAATCGGGCATCAAGCATGAAAAACACTCTGCTGAAGCCGTCTTAGCAAGATTAAAGAAAAAATAACAAGGATATTTCTACCACAGAGGCACATAGACACGGGGAAAAGTAAAAATCAATTGATTTGGTTCCGTTTTCTATGGACTTGGTTTTCCCTCCGAGACCCCTGTGGTAAGAAAGTCTTTTGAATTTAGTCTTGTGCAGTTACGAGAAAACTACATGAAAAGTAAACAACCAGAACATTGGAAAAAGGAATCAAAAGCAATCAAGGCAACTCAGGTTGCTTTTGATATTTCCACTGAAGCGCAAAAGCAATTAAAATTAAAAGCGATTTATAATGACTTGTCACCTTCGGATCAAATGCGTAGAATTCTTGGTTTGCCATGTAAAAAGCCGGTTCGACCAAGGTTGACTATCTCATTATCAGCTGATGATTATGAGTTGTTGGCGGAACATTATGGATTAGATCCAACGGATAAGTTAGCAATTAAAGAACTAGCCGCAAAAGAAATCATCGCTAGTGTAATGAAAAATGGGGCTTTCTGAAGTTGTTGAGACGAGTAGCATCCCAAAATGCGGTTAATGATTATAAAATACTTCTATTCATTATTGCCCTAATGTGGGGAATAGAAATTGCGAATATTATTTTTGATCATTCTCTTAACCATTTGGCATTAGTACCTCGACAACCAAGCAAGTTTTTCGGTATATTAGCGATGCATTTTCTGCATTGGAATATCCCCCATTTGTTGTCAAATACGTTACCATTGGCGATTCTAGGATTTCTAGTCTGTCTTAACGGCAAAGGGCGTCAGGTAACCATTTCGATCATGCTGATTACCGGCTTGTTGGTCTGGTTATTTGCCAGAGATGGCGCACATGCTGGCGCATCGGGGCTGGTATTAGGATATTGGGGTTATTTGTTAAGCAGTGCCTTTTTTGAGCGAAGCTTCAGGAATATATTAATCGCAATAGTCACTATTTTGGTTTATGGCGGGGTTGTTATCAGTTTGTTAGACTTTCGAGAGTCGACTAGTTTTGAAGGGCATATTTTTGGTTTTATTGCTGGTGTGTTTAGCGCTTGGTTTTGGAAAAATGGTACCAGAGCAAATAACCATAAGAATTAAAGGAGCCAGTAATGGACGCTTTTTTACAGAATATAAGTAGTTTTCCAACGGCAATTTATAGTACCGGTTTAGTGGTGGTGGTTGGTTATTGGTTAATTGTTGTGCTAGGGCTATTCGATTTTGATGTATTTGATGCGGATGTTGACTTAGAAATCGAAAGTGATGTTGGTGAAATTGGAGGAATAGCCGGATTATTAACGACTTTAGGATTAACCGGCGTACCAATTACTGTAGTAATCAGTTTGCTGATCCTTAATGGCTGGTTTATTAGCTATTTCTCTTCAATGTATACACCTAATTTTTTTGAATATGTAGGCTTAGTCCTATTCCTGATTAACACCGGCATAGTGATTATCAGCTTGATGATTTCAATTCCGGTCACCGCGACGATGATTAAACCTTTGAAAGGACTATTTAAAAAAATACATCAACAGCCTATACATTTATCCCTACTTGGTCGACCTTGTCAAGTCCGCAGCAGCAGGGTGGATCATAATTTTGGTGAAGCCGAATGTCAGCACCGGGGAGCTAGTTTGACCTTAAAAGTCAGGTCTGGCGGAGATGCAATTTTTTCAACGGGCGAGACAGTTTTTATAATAGAACATGATAAACATGACAACACATATTTAGTAGTCAGCGAGAAAGAATTTAATCGACAAATGAAATAATTTGGTCAACGAGTCGTTTTAGTGGAAAATATTTAAAATTCAAATTATCAATCTTTACTTAATTATCACTTGGAGAAATAAAAAATGGAAACATTAATGCCAATCTTAACGTACGGCGGAATTATTCTGTTGGGTATATTCGCGCTCACCGTCATGTTCAGTGCTTTTTATAAAAAAGTTCCTCAAGGGTATGCGCTTATCGTCAACGACATGTCATCTAAACCAAAAGTCCATTTTACCGGCGGTATGGTTTTACCCGTAATACACAAGATGGAAGTTATGAAGATTTCTCTCATCACTTTAGAAATAGACCGTAGAGCAAAAGATGGCTTGATTTGTAAAGATAATTTACGAGCCGACATAACCGTTGCCTTTTATCTTCGTGTTAATGAAACGCGAGATGATGTCTTGAGAGTTGCAAAATCAATCGGAGTAGATAGAGCCTCAGATAAATCCGCAGTTAACGAATTATTTAACGCCAAATTTTCTGAAGCGCTTAAAACGGTAGGTAAAAACATGATGTTTTTAGACCTATTCGAGAATCGAATACAATTTCGAGAAAAAATAATCGAAGTTATAGGGAATGATCTAAATGGTTATGTTTTAGAAGATGTCGCCATTGATTATTTAGAACAAACACCAAAATCTCAGCTTGATCATAACAACATTCAAGATTCACAAGGTATCAAGAAGATTACTGAGATCACCGCAGTACAAAATGTTGAAACTAATCGTTTAGAAAAAGATGAAGAACTCGCAATCACCAAAAAGAATGTCGAAACTCGAGAAGCGATGCTAGCACTTGAGCGTCAACAGATTGATGCAGAATCCAAGCAAGAACGTGAAATCGAAACAGTAAGAGCGCGAGAACAAGCCGAAACTAAAAAAGTCCAGGAAGAAGAACGTTTAAAAGCCGATCAAGCGACAATCGAAACCGATGAACAATTAGCGATACGTGACCAAGTCAAGATGCGACAGATTGAAGTAGCAGAACAAAATCGTGAGCGAGCAGTCGTTATTGAAAAAGAAAGAGTCATCCGCGCACAGCAAATGGAAGAAGTTAATCGCGAAAGAGAAGTTGACCTTTCTATTATCGATAAAGATAAAGCGCTTGAAGAGCAGAAAAAAATAATTGCGCAAACAATCAGTGAACGGATTGCCGTTGAAAAGAAAGTGGCACAAGAAGAAGAGCTCATTAAAGAAGTACAAGAAGTATCAGAGGCTGATCGTTTAAAGCAAGTGAAAATTTTAGCCGCAGAAGCCACTGCTCAAGAGGGACTTGTACAAATGGTTAAACAGGCGGAAGCGGAAGAGCAACAAGCGGTGCATAAGTCTCGCGAGATTAATTTAATGGCTCAAGCGGAATTAGAAGCTTCGGCAAAAAGGTCAGAAGCAGATAAAAAACTTGCGGAAGGTAATCAAGCGACGCAAGCTGCAAGCGGATTAGCACAAGCGCAAGTAATGATTGCCAAAGCAGACGCATTTGAAAAAGAAGGTTTAGCAGAAGCTAGAGTACAAGAAGCCAAAGCAGATTCATCTAAGAAAGAAGGCATTGCAGAAGCCAATGTACTCGAAGAAAAATTAACTGCTGAAGCTCGCGGTAATGAAGAGCTAGGTAAAGCTGAAGCGGTTGCCACCAAGGAAATAGGAATGAGCAAGGCAGATGTTATTCGTGAAACAGGCAAAGCAGAGGCAGACGGACTAGTTGATAAATTCGCAGCGATGAACAATATGGATGCTGCTTCAAAAGAGTTTGAAGAGTTTAGATTGAATCTTGAATTCCAATTGAAAGAAGTGCTTGCATCAATCGAAGCGAACAAAGAAATTTCTAGTGACCAGGCGCAAGTATTAGCATCTGCTCTTAAAAATGCAAACATCGATATTGTTGGTGGTCAAGGTGACTATTTTGACAAGCTAGCAAAAGGAATGGGTGCTGGAAATGCTGTCAACGGATTCATTGAAAAAAGCCCAATCATACAAGCGTTAATGGAAAAGCTATTAGGTGGCGCAAAGGTTCCTCAATTAGAACAGAATAAATCTTCTGAAACAAAGGACTCTTCTACCGAAGCGTAAATATTGAAGGTTTTGTTCTCCCCCTTTAAGAAGGGGGACTGAGGGGATTAAAGATCTTCAAATCTCCCCTAACTCCTCTTTGCTAAAGAGGGGAAATTTAATATTAATAGTGATAACAAATTTGTAGGGATAAAAACGTGACAGAGCAAAATTCTATTGTAGAAAATGCGGTCGCCGAAGGTGGCGCATATGATGTCATTCGCCAGAGATTGTCTGGGCAAGGGCGAGAAATTGACTCACTGATCAGCAAAATCAATCAAGAAAGATTGAAAGAATTCGGAAGCACTGATATGAAAGTGCTTGGTCGAATGCGACTAAGAACTGAAAATAATTGTCAGGCGAAAGATCTTGTTATTGTCGGTGATAAAGTTTTATTTGGTTACAATGTTTTTATAGGTCTTAAAAAAGAAACTAAAATCGAAGATGTTTTATCGCTATATCAATTAACGGAAAAAGATAATCAATTTGATTTAAAACGAGTCGCAAGTAAAGATTCTTTTCTTGCGGACAACCGTTTTCAAATGGAATTCAAAGAGCTTTATACCTATTACAAAGATGCCTCATTATCTCAACTAGTTGTCAAAGATAGCCGATTACTGGCCGCTTTTAGTATTGGAGAAAAACTGTCCGATATTCGAGTTTTTAGATGGCAAATATCTTCTGACGGAAAATCCTTAGACTATATTGATAATCGTGGCGAGAGAGATATTCAATTGCCAGCAAGCCATGATTTTGAATGGATAGAATGTGGTCGTGATGATGTGATAGATGGGCGGAATCCACATATTAACATTTTAGATACCTTATTTGTCGATTGTTCTCGCGGCGATATTACCATCAAGATTGAAGACAATACTAATGTTGGTTTAGGAATTTATTCTGAGCCAGTGAGTGAAGCAACTCAAGCGCTCGACGATGCTGAATTTTATTATGCCGATTTAGGGCAGATGATCTTACTTAAAATAAAACCTTATCAAGAAGAGCATTATCGTTATTTAGTTTTTAATCAAAATAATCAAGCGATTGTTCGAATCGATGCTATCGGTGATGCTTGTTTATCACTACCAGAAAATCACGGAATTATTTTTCCAGGGGGGTATTATCTTACCAATGGGGAATACAAAAAATTTGAAGATAGTTTAGAGGGGCTCGTTTATAAGCGAACTTTGCGCTCACCGAACGGCGAAGATGTGTTGTACGTATTTTATCAACCAGAAACAAATGTAATCGCATTGTACGCTTATAACTTAATTAATCGAACATTGCAAAATCCTCAATTTGGTCATGGTTATGGATTTTATGATGATGGAAAGATGATCATTTTTTACGCGGACGAAGAACCAAACCGCATTCATCCAATCCAAATATGGCAAACGCCTTATTTCTCAGAAGTTTTTGCGAGTAATCAACCTGTGTCGCAAAGTTTTTATGGAAAAATTGGAAACGCGGATCTAGTTCGTGGAATTTCCGAATTATATGGCATTGCCAAAACAATTGATTCTAAAGAGGTATCAGCACATCACTATAACGAACTGAGTAAGCAATGCGAAAAAATATTTGACTCTTATTTCTGGCTTGATACGGACGAGCTGAAAATGATTTCTACACTCATAAAACAAATTGGAAAAACCGCTGAATCGGTTATTGACGAGTATGAAAAAGTCGAAAGTATTCGCAAACAATCAGGTCAAGCTTTAGGTGAAGCTGAAGCGAGTAAAAAAGAAATTGTTAGAAGTATAGAGCCAAGTAGTTGGCATTCACCACAAGAGTTTGTCGATGGACTAAATAGAATACGTCACTATCGCGGTCACTTGATGACGATTAAAGATTATCGATATATCGATACCGAAAAAATTGCCGAACTAGATAATTCTATCGGCGAAATTGAAGATAGTTTATGCAAACAAACGGTGGAATTTTTATCCTCCGAAGATGCCCTCGATAGTTACTACAAAACACTTGAGACGATCGCGAAAGAATCGGTTAAATCAACAACGAACGCTGAATTAAAACCTCATGTAGATTCGATTACACAATTGGCTCAGGGACTCGATCTGATCTCTGAAATGATGGCGACTTTAAAGGTCGAAGATGCCACCTTACAAACTCGTATTGTTGACTCTGTTTCTGAACTTTATGGAAAATTAAATCAACAAAAAGCAGAGCTTGATCATCAACGCAAAAATATGGGAAGCGCTGAGGCAACAGCTCAATTTGGTGCTCGATTAAAATTATTAAATCAAAGTATTCACAATGCACTAGGTCTTTCGACCACACCAGAAAAATGCGATGAGCAAGTTTCAAGACTGCTTGTTCAACTCGAAGAGTTAGAAGGTGAATTTAGTGAGTTTGATGATTTTGTTACCGACATAATAACTAAACGTGAGGAAATTTTTGAGACATTTGAAGAGCATAAGCAAAGTTTAATCGAACAAAGACAACGTAAAGCTCAGTCTTTGTCAAGTGCAGGCGAACGAATACTACAAAGTGTGCAACGAAGAATTAAACGCTTTAACGAGCAGGATGAACTCAACGCTTTTTTTGCTGCCGATGGATTAGTGGTTAAAATTCGCGACATAGTTGAACAATTACATAGTTATGATGATAGTGTTAAAGCTGAAGATTTAGATTCAAAACTTAAAGCTTCTAAGCAGCAGGCGATTCGTTCATTACGCGATAAAAGCGATCTATACGAAGAGGGCGGCAATGTTATTAAGTTAGGTCCAAGGCACAAATTTGCAGTTAACACACAAGATTTAGACTTAACGATCTTGCCGAAAGATAACGAATTGTATATTCGGCTTACTGGTACCGATTATTTTGAGCCTCTAAAAAACCAGCAGTTAAATGATTTGTCAGATTATTGGTCGATGACAGTTCCTTCTGAAACAGAGGCTCTTTATCGTGCAGAATATTTAGCCTATAACATTCTTAAATCGTCTGAGGCAGAGGTTGATGAGCTAACCTGGCAAGATTTAACAGAAGCTGTTACCGACATAAAAAAACTTACTTCTTTAGTGAGTCGTTTTGCTTCGCCAAGATTTCGGGACGGTTACGAAAAGGGTATTCATGATCATGACGCCGCGCTTATTCTTAAACAAATTGTGACCGTGTACGAATCAGCCGGAGTTTTTAAGTACTCGCCTTTGTCTCGCGGACTAGCTTGCATTTATTGGGCAAATTATCAAAAAGAAAATTCTCAGCTTTTATGGTCTCAACGAGCAAAAACAGCCAGTCATATGGCTGATATTTTTAAAGACGGTAAAGCGAAAAAATCATTAAGTAGCGAAGTGAGAAGTGAAATTGAGTCTTTTGCCGAGCAACATTGTTTAACCTTTGAACCATTAACGCTAGTCAGTGCTAGCGAATATCTGGTAGAAGAACTAGCTCAAGACAAAGTCAGTTTTGCCACTAGTAAATATGCCAGACAACTATGCGAAGAATTTAAAACTCAATTAAGCACTCATAATATTTGGACGGATTATCAAAAAGCGCTTTCAGATATTAAGGGCGACATAGGTAAACGTTGGCAGATAACCGAAGGTTGGTTAACTGCGTATGTAAATTCACAAAATAAACAGCAATATAAAAATTTTATTGGCGAAGCAATCGGTGTTTTAAACGCGGAACAGAGAATTGATCGGATCGACAGGCAAGTCGATATTCAAATGAAAGTTGAAAATCTAATCGGTAGTCATACGCTGATCAATGATCGTAGCTTACTCATTCAGCTTGATGATTTTATTGACCGAAACAAGCATCATGAAACAGTGATTTTACCCAGTTATCAGACTTATCACCAAGTTCGTTCAAAAGTCATTGGGGAACAGCGCGAACTGCTAAGGCTCGACGAATTTAAGGCGAAGCCGCTGTCTTCGTTTGTCAGAAATAAATTGATCAACGATGTTTATCTTTCGCTTATTGGTGATAATCTCGCTAAACAAATTGGTACCGTTGGCGATAAAAAACGAACGGATTTAATGGGACTGTTATTAATGATTTCTCCACCTGGTTACGGTAAAACAACCTTGATGGAATATGTTGCCGATCGGTTAGGGCTCATTTTTATGAAGATCAATTGTCCTGTTATCGGTCATAATGTCACGTCGGTTGACCCCGAGCAAGCGGATAATAGTGCCTCTCGGCAAGAGTTAGAAAAACTCAATTTGGCGTTAGAAATGGGCAATAACGTAATGCTCTATTTGGATGATATTCAGCACACGAACAGTGAGTTTTTGCAAAAATTTATATCGTTATGTGATGGCACAAGGCGCATCGAAGGTGTTTGGAAAAATAAAACCAAAACTTATGATATGCGAGGTAAGAAATTTGCAGTTGTTATGGCCGGAAATCCTTATACCGAATCTGGCGAAGCGTTTCAAATTCCTGATATGTTAGCTAACCGAGCGGATATTTATAATCTGGGTGACGTGTTAGGCGGCAAGGAAGAAGTATTTGCGTTGAGTTATATTGAAAACTCTTTGACCTCTAATCCGATATTAGCGCCACTAGCCACTCGTGAAATGAGTGATGTTTATAAATTTATTGATATGGCAAATGGAATGAATATCGCGGCTACCGATTTTTCGCATCAATATAGCGGAGCCGAAGTGAAAGAAATTGTTGCTGTTCTTGAGAAAATGAAAAAAGTTCAAGACGTTGTTTGGAAAGTTAATCAAGAATATATTGCTGCAAGTTCGCAAGACGATAAATATAGAACCGAGCCGACATTTAAGCTGCAAGGATCGTATCGGAATATGAATAAAATGGCGGAAAAAATCTCAGCCATTATGACAGATGATGAAATACGTCGATTAATCGACGATCACTATTTAGGCGAGTCTCAACTATTAACCAATGCAACCGAAGCGAATTTATTGAAGCTCGCAGAACTGCGGGACTGCTTAACCGATGAAGACGCGACTCGCTGGCAAAAAATAAAGGCAGGTTTTTTGCGTAATAAAGCAATGGGTGGGGATGATGCCGATACAGGCAATAAAATTGTCGCCCAGCTTAATGATCTCGTCACAGGGATTGACGCGTGGCGAACTACTGCCGCGAATCAATTGGAAAATCAAGCTGCAGAAAAAGAAAATAACAAAGATGATGATATCGTAGATACCAATAATACTGCTCAAGTCGTTGAGGCCATTAATCAGTTGTCGAAAAATTTTGTTAACTCTCAAGCAAAAATGTCAACGTTACACTCTCAAAAAGTGAGTGATGAATTATCGAATGTCCTCGAAAAAACGCTCTATCCTCTAATTAAATTGATGGGAGGTAAACTAGATTTAGATTTAGGAACTCACGATAAAATGACTGAGATCAATGATAAACTGGATCTAATTGCAAACAAGACAAAATCAACTCCCAAACTCAAAAAAGCAGTAACAAAAGCAAGTAAGAACTGATGGCTAATATTTTTATACAAAGAAAGCATCAGTTGCCAACCAAGGAATTGAAATCAAAAATAGATTCGATCATGGTTGATTTACAAAGTGAAGTAGAATTCCAATCTCAATGGGAATCCGAGCAAGAATTTTCCTTCCGAAGAAAAGGCGCAAAAGGACGAATTGAAATTGACGACTCAAATTTTTCGCTCAATTTGAATTTAGGAATTATGTTCCGAGCATTAAAAGGTCAGATTGAAAAGCGAATAATTGGTGTTGTTGATCAGTATATTATTTGATAACCATCTTAGATTTTTATTCCTTTTTGTGTAAAGATCGCTACAAGGACGTAGCTTATTAGAACAACGCAGGAGCAGTTGTCGAGGGGTTTAGGGGGAGATTCGAAGATCGAGTTGTTAAAATAAAAATATGAAATATTAACCAAACTAATTTAAATCCCCCTCAGTCGCCTTTTTCAAAGGGGGAGGTTCAAATAAGGAGAAAAATTTATGCAATGCCCAAAATGCCTAAATCAACCACTGAGAGCGACTAAACTGGAGCAAGGTTTATCAGCGATGGGGTGTAGTCAATGTGAAGGTGCATTTGTCACCTTGCTCTATTATCGTGATTGGGTGGAAAGAAATCCATCGATAGATAGTGAGGAAAAAATTCCTCTAAATACGGCGGAATTGCAAGAAGTGGATGATAGTCATTCTGCTTTATCCTGTCCTAAATGCAGCCGGTTAATGTCGAAATATAAGATATCGGGAGAAAGTAATAATCGAATTGATCTTTGTTTCACCTGTGATGAAGCCTGGCTGGATGGTGGTGAATGGGAGTTACTTAAAGCGCTGGAACTAAGTAAAAAAATGCCTTTGGTTTTTACAGAACAATGGCAAAAAAAATTACAAAAACAGGCAACTCAACAAGCCAGAGAGCAACGATTATTAAAATTTATTTCACAACAAGATTTAGACGAAGTAAAAAGAATTAGACAGTGGTTGGCTGAGCATCCTAATAAAGAACAACTTATGTTTTTTGTTAATCAATAGTAATTGATTTTTATATGTTCTAAGTTTGCCAACTATTTGACATACACGGATAATCATCTCAAACAAAAAACAAAAAGTTCACTCTTGAATGTATTTGGTGTAAACCATTTTTATATCTATAAGTTTATTTCGATCAACCCAATTAATGACTAGCGAGTTAAAATCGTCACGAAATTCAACTTCGGTGCCCAAATAAATCGAACTGGAGTGCGATGTCAATCTTGGTCTATATTTATTTTTATCTGATATTAATACTCCTACATAGTTTGATTTCAAATTATCAACAGAGGAGACGTATAAATGCCCTGTATTGTCTATGGTAACCTGTTTCCCGTTAATGTTGATATATTTACCAACCAAACTATTTGGTACTGGTGTTGATATGCATCCTATAATTAGTGAGGTAAATACTGAAACAACTAAGATTCTATTTAAACGATTTTTCATTATATTGACCTATTCTAATTAACCCTAAATTTGTTGACACACAATCTTATAGATGGTCGAAGGACAATTAGGTTCAAAATTATTTCAAGCCGTTCTTTATGATCGCAATCACCTCATCCTCGATCTCAACAAAAACATCATAAGCTGGACTACCTTTTGCAATCGCTGTCGGACGATTAAATAACACTGTCGTTTTTCCGTCTTTTTCAATCAGTGTTAAATGCAGTGGGCACATTCCCAACATACTCAGATCAAGGTTACTGATTTTGTTTGCATACCAGCCATTGCAAAAAACCATGCTTTTGATGGCGGTTAATTTGTTCTTGTTGTAATCATCGCCCCATTTTTCAGCAAAGTTAGATAAATTTTTGCCGATATCAATTTCTTGTACAACAAAAAAACGAGAATCATTCATACTAGTCTGCATGTCTGAATAGGCTTCTGTAATGGGTTTGTTAGACGTTATCTGAAAGACCGTAGACGTTTCTGCTTTAGCATGACTGATAGCAAAGCTGAGTATCATAAAGGTTAATAGAGTCATTTTTTTCATTAAGGTAATCTCAACGGAATAACAGGGTAAAATAATGACATAAACGTCAACTATTGTGAAGTTTTATCGCATGTCGATGACAACAAGGATATAATTCTTCTACAAAATGTCCTTATCCAAAAAATATAAAATATGACCAATCAACTTGAACAATTAAAAACTATGACAACGGTGGTTGCGGATACCGGTGATTTCACCGCGATAGCTGAGTTTTCTCCACAAGACGCTACTACTAATCCTTCTTTATTGTTGAAAGCAATTGCTTTGCCTGAATACGAGCAAACAGTCTCTCAGGCAATAGAATATGCTAGCAATCAGTCTCAAGATAAAATTCAACAACTGATTGAAGCGGGCGACTATTTGAATGTGTTGATTGGTTGCAAACTCTTATCACTTATCCCAGGACGCGTTTCAACTGAAGTGGATGCGCGTTTATCTTTTGATACCGAAAAAACAGTGCAAAAAGCTCACAAAATAATTCAACTTTATCAGAGTTTAGGCTTTGATAAATCAAGAATTCTGATAAAAATAGCTTCGACGTGGGAAGGTATTCAGGCTGCTGAAATTTTAGAAAAAGAAGGGATCAATTGTAATTTAACTCTACTATTTAGTTTTGCTCAGGCAAGAGCATCTGCAGAAGCAGGCGTTTTTCTTATTTCACCTTTTGTTGGGCGTATATTAGATTGGTATAAAAAATCAACTGGTAAAAGCGGATATCCTGCGGATGAAGATCCCGGCGTGAAATCAGTGACAGCTATTTATAAATATTACAAACAACATCGATATCCAACGGTTGTTATGGGAGCTAGTTTTAGAAATGTCGGTGAAATCATAGAATTAGCAGGGTGCGATCGATTAACCATTAGTCCAGATTTAATGGCTGAGTTATCTCAGAAAGATGAAATAATCGCTCAAAAATTGTCGAGCACAGAAGAGTTTTTGGAACGTCCAGATAAGCTAACCGAAAACGAATTTAGATGGCAGATGAATGAAGATGCGATGGCAACCGAAAAAACTGCCGAAGGTATTCGTAATTTCGCGAAAGATCAGGTTAAATTAGAAGAAATTTTAGTAAAAATGCTCTAAGCTATCTGTTTACAATAAATGTTGGAGTCAATATGAGTGATCCAGTCAGAGCAAGCAACAGTCCGTTTGTGGTCGAGGTAGAAGAAGGTAAAACTTACATGTGGTGTAGCTGTGGTCGAAGCAAAAAGCAGCCTTTTTGCGATGGCTCACATAGCGGGACTGATTTTATCCCAGAAATATATAAGGCTGAAGAAACAAAAAAAATCTCATTCTGTGGTTGCAAAAAAACCGATGCCGCGCCGATTTGCGATGGTAGTCATAATCGGTAATTAAAAGGATCTCTCTCAGCAATTGCTCCTGCATTGCCTTACTAGTCCACATCCGTGTGGAGTTGCTTAGAAGGAGAGAGTTAAAGAAAGGTAGTAAACTTTAAGATTAAAACTTGATACGAGCAGATAGTAAACTGCGGCTACTATTTTCCAAACTGATAATTCTTTTCTTCAGCCTGTTTTTTAATCGCTTTAGTTAACGCATCGCTCATACTCGGAGCGGAAGCGAGTTGTTGCTGTTTTTTTTCAGCTACGTATGCGTCTCTAGATTGACTTAATTTTTGAATTTCTTCGGTGATCGCTTTTCTTTCTTTGGATTTTTTAGCGACATACATTTTCTTATCTTTATCAGACATTTTTCGCATTGGTTCAGGTAATGCGGACTCGTCCATTTTTGCTAGTTCTTGTTCATCGACTTCGCCATCTTGCATTGCGTCGACTAAATCCCAACTCGTATTGCTATAGAATGAAGATGATTTTGATTTGGCTCTTTTTGCCAATAGACCGGGAGAAATCTTCTCACTTTGTTTGTCTTGTACCATTTGGCGTTCCGATTTTTCTTGACCATGTTTACCGTATGGTACGTATGTGTTATTTAGTTGACTATTTAGCTCGGCGATTCTCTTATCTTGTGGAGCGATAACATGGACAGTTCTTTGATTAGCATCAATACTCATATAATCTCCACCTGCGATAAGTGCACCATTTTGCCAGCCGGTATCAATACCGACTTGGTGATCTCCCGCATGAATAGTATTGACAGCGATTCCATGTTGGCTAGCGAGTTTTAGCGCATCGCGATAGTTGACGGGGCCTTGAGAGAAAGGCTCGTTTCCAGCAATAAAAATTGTTTTTATATCGCGATCTGAATGACTCCAATTTAAACTGTGTACGGCTGTTTTAATTGCAAAACCACAGTATTCACTACCACCATTTGTAGTTAATGAAAATAACCCTTCTGACACTTTGTCTAGCTCGCCAGTAAAGTTATTTAACATCCGAACAAACCCGGTATCACGCGAGTTTCCATCATTACCGTATTCAAATAATGCGACTTCTAATTTGGGGGTTACACCGTTTTTCTTTGCAGTTGAAAACTCGTTAACCACTTGCCAGAGCTGGTTGCGAGTTTGATCAATTAGTCCGTCCATACTACCACTGGTATCTAACAAAATAGCCAGCTGAATTTTGGGTTGTGTAGTTGGTTGAGGAGCAATAATGTGACGGTGAGATTTGCTCTCAGGCGCGGTGTGCGCAAAACTGGTTGAACTAAATAGAGAACATATCAGATAGCCTGAGAGTAACAATAGTTTATTTTGTTGGGTTTTCATGGTAATTTCCTTAAGAGCATTAGGTTCGGATACCAGTTTATGCGTTTAGTGAGAAATTTATCAGACGTGTTAATGTAAATACTTTTGGTTGTTGTTTACATCTAGTTTACAAATAGAGGAAAGGTGTTCAATAACTTATGATAGAGATGAGCTTGCCGTGGCATAAATAAGACATTAAAACTAGTTCAGTGGAGGTTAAAATGGATATAGAGATCGCTCACGAAATAGAGAAAAATAGTAGCGGAAAAATCAAGTTTCGAAAATTTAAAAAAGGAGGTTATGATCATTACAATGTACGACTATTTTTAAAAGGTTCCGACCTTTCTAAAGTATCCCATGTTGTATATGAGTTACATCCTACTTTTGCTAATCGAACTCGAATGATAGACACGCACAACAATGATTTTTCGCTTTATATTTGGACTTGGGGAGAATTTGATGTTGCTATCACTGTTTATTTTAAAAATGGAGATAAAAAAAATATCGTTCATTCGCTAAGCTTTTCAGACATGCTGCCAGCTGACGATAGCAAATATGTTAATGTTTCGCCCAGCCAATTTAAGGAGAATGATCATGTTCTCAACTCCTGATAATCAACGAATATTCGGCTTGCTTATTATTGCGTTAATCGTATCTATTATTTTTGGAATGACCTTAAAGGAAACGACGGTTGAAGGCGAAGTAATGGGGGCTCAATTTTATATCGGTGGACCGGTGGCAGCATTTTTAATATTGATCACTTTTTTCTATAAATTCCACTTATTCGACCAAGGATTAGCTGAACCGAGTGATAATATCCTTAATCATCCGCTTGAAAATTTGTCGAATGTCGAAGAAATCGAGAATATGATTATCGACTTAAAAGGACAGTCGGAAAGGATCGCCAACCGGATAGTTCGACTAGAAGATGCTAAAGCACAATTTGATCAGAATACTCCCGAGGCTACTTTTACAACGATGGGGATGACTCCTGCTAGACGAGGAGGTTGATTGATGTAATCAAAGAGGCATTTTAAGCTTTCAGACACATTTAATTTCAATGCTGAACCCAAAATGCCTCTTTATTGTGATAACGCTAACTTAAGCCAAAGCTGCTCTTTGCGCTTCTATTATTTCTTTTATGCCCTGTTGCCCAAGAGTCATCATTTCAGCCAATTCATTCTGAGTAAAAGTTGCACCCTCTGCGGTACCTTGAATTTCTATAAAACCGCTTTCTTCGTTCATGACAATATTCATATCGGTTTCTGCAACGGAATCTTCAGGGTAATCTAAATCGAGTACCGGAGTACCGTTATAAATTCCTACAGAAACAGCCGCGATCATGTGTTTCATGGGATTGGTTTTAATTTTCTTCTTGCGGATTAAATGATTGACTGCTTCCGCTAGCGCAATACACCCTCCTGAAATAGAAGCTGTACGTGTACCACCATCTGCTTGTAATACGTCGCAATCAATGTGGATAGTAAACTCGCCGAGTAGACTTAAATCAATTGCCGCTCGTAAAGAACGACCAATTAAGCGTTGGATTTCCTGAGTGCGACCACTTTGTTTACCGCGTGCTGCTTCTCTGTTATTTCGGGTATGTGTGGCGCGGGGTAACATACCATATTCGGCGGTGAGCCAACCTTGTTTTTTTCCTTTCAAAAAGCGAGGGACACCATCTTCAACCGATGCAGTGCACAGGACTCTGGTTTCTCCCATTTCGATGAGTACAGAGCCTTCTGCGTAATTGGTAAATTGGCGAGTAATTTGAATTGGACGAAGCTGATTGCTCGTTCTGCCACTTGGTCGCATAGTGTTCTCCGGGAGTATGATGCGTGATTTGTGACGGATTCTAACTAAAAAAACAATATTTTAATATAAATCGCTCGATTTAATATCAATTATCGATAAAAAGGTTCGCTCAATGTACAATTTAGGTTAATTCAAGCCAAAAGAAAAATCTCCCCCAATCCTTCTTTGATAAAGAGAGACTAATACAGGAAAACGATATGATTAAAAGTATGACCGCATTTGCGCGGCAGCCCATTGAAACAGATTGGGGAAATGGTGCATGGGAAATTCGTTCAGTAAATAGCCGATTTTTAGAGACTAATTTTCGATTGCCTGAATCATTCCGCTATCTTGAATTTAAGTTAAGGGAAAAACTACGTAAAAAACTCAATAGAGGAAAAATCGACTGTAGTTTGCGTTTAGATATGAGCCAAGGAAACAGCGATGAATTTTCGGTTGACAGCGATCTCGTGAATTCATTATTAAAGTCTCATCGAGCGCTAGAAAAAACCTCAAACATAGCACAAGAGCCAGATCTCACCCGGTTATTAAGCTGGCCAGGAATTATAAAAACAACCGAAATAGACAGTGAACAAATGGAAGTTAAACTTTTATCGGGTTTAGATGAAGCGATAGATCAATTAATTGCTATGCGCGGGCGAGAGGGAGACAGCATAACGTGCATGATCCAACAACGGTTGGATGGGATTAGCGAACAAGTCGGTCATGTTCGGGTAGAAATGCCAACTATTATTAAATGGCAAAGAGAAAAAATATTAGCGCGTTTTGAAGAAGTTAAATTAGAATTTGATGAGCTTAGGATTGAACAGGAAATGGTAATGATTGCGCAAAAAATTGACGTCGATGAGGAACTCGATCGATTGGATGCGCACATCAAAGAAATTTCTCGATTGTTGAATAAAGGTGGTGCTGTTGGAAGGCGTCTCGATTTTTTAATGCAAGAATTAAATCGAGAAGCGAATACTTTAGGTTCGAAATCAATTAGTTCTAAAACTACGGCGGCATCGGTTGAATTGAAGGTGTTGATTGAGCAGATGAGGGAGCAAATCCAGAATGTTGAGTGATAGCTTTGACTCGATCCTTCTGACATTGATATGAGTTTAGAGTTTAGGTTGGAACTGAATTACGAGGCATTACTCGAGCCATAGAGTGACGGCTTTATCGGCTGCTGTTATCTTAAAGGAGACATTGCGATTGCAGAGGGACAAACCCGCCGGTATAAGTTTAGCGTGAGGGAGGCTTAAGCTATTTTCACTCCAAATGTGGATAAAATACATACTCATACAAACGGGGTATCCACTTAGCTCCACCACCTACTAAATGTAGTAGTTAACCTTTAACGATTTGTTCGTAAGTTATCGGATTAGTTACTACTGCTTGTTCGAGTAATCGGTAGAATATTAGTCCTCGTGATCGAGAAGAGCGTCGATTAAAACGAAACGTGTATTCGTCGAGATAATAATCAATTTTTGGCGAATGGACAGATCCTTGATGTGTGCTGAGTAACCACCGTTTTAGTAGCGATGCAATCCTATGAACTCCCGGCATAGTAACATGTGCAGGATCGGGAGAGCCTTGGTGCACAATCTTATGTCGAGTGTAACCTTGTTTATGCAATGAGCGGTAGGCAGGAGAACCATCTGTTTGAATGATTGCGCTAGGTTCAACGTTATTGCATATAAATGGCAATACACTATCCTCGGAAGCATCAGGGATACGTTTTAATCGCACCCGTCCAAATCCTTTGGGATCTAGCAACTCGAGAGCGACAACATTAATGGCTTTTTTGCTACTTATCTGAGGGGCTCTTATTTTACCCTTGTCTCGACCACCAACATACGTCTCATCAACTTCCACTACACCTGAAAGCAGCTCACGTTTTGGAATAACCATTGCTCGTCTCAAGCGTTGCAACATTGCCCAAGCGGTTTGATAACTTCCAAACCCCATCACTGCTTGCAAGCCAAGTGCGCTCACACCATTTTTTTGATTGGTTATATACCAAGCTGCAGCGAACCAACTCCTTAACCTATAAAAATCAGTTGAAACTAAGTTAAACTTGTAACACGATGAATAATAAGGATAAACCATGTCCTCACCGTTTAAACCAACTCACTCAAAGAGTGAAAGCCAATTACCGCCTAAATCAATCT